>Ga0302320_10003635_pt1 | contig 35595 bp, 21 predicted proteins | sample Bog_T0_3_FD_202130 | JGI IMG/M metagenome (GOLD analysis project Ga0302320, IMG submission 202130) | Peat permafrost microbial communities from Stordalen Mire near Abisko, Sweden - Bog_T0_3 | ecosystem: Environmental > Terrestrial > Soil > Wetlands > Peat | place: Sweden: Abisko, Stordalen Mire...
GGCGACCTGCACGGCAAGTACGTTGCGCGCAATCAGCCGGCCGCCATCGCTGCCATGGAGGGTCTCTTCCACGGCGAGGCCGGGGCGGGCCTGGTGCTGATGGGGCAACCCAATGAAGAGACTGGTCAGATCGACAATCCTATCGTAGTAAACGATATGTTGAGCTTCCTCATCTACGGAACGACCAAGGCCGAGGTGAAGGGACTCGATCAAATTCCCCACGACCAGTGGCCCACGGCGTTGCCGCTGCTCTACTACGCCTACCACATCATGGCCGGCCTCGGAACCTGGTTTGCGATGCTGATGTTCGTCTCCGCTCTTCTGCTCTGGCGCAAGCGGCTTTACACGGCGCGCTGGGCATTGTGGGCGCTGCTGCTCAGCTTCCCATTGCCCTACATCGCCAACACTGCCGGCTGGATGACTGCTGAACTTGGCCGCCAGCCCTGGCTCATCTATGGCCTGATGCGCACCAGCGAAGGCTACTCGAACACTGTATCCGCCAGCAACGGCCTGTTTACGCTGCTGGGCTTCATGGGACTTTACCTGCTGCTGGGCATCCTCTTTACAGTTCTGATTTACCGCGAAATCAGCAACGGGCCAGAGGCGATCCCCATCGATACGGTTCATGTTGATTGATGTTCTTCAACCGCGCTGAAGAGATTGAGTAGGAGTTTCGTCATGATGGGTTTTATTTGGTTCTGGCTGGTTGCCGTGATGATCGTTGGCTACGTGGTGCTTGACGGCTTCGATCTGGGCGTAGGAGTGCTCCACCTGTTTCTGGTCCGCAATGAAACTGAGCGTCGTACGACGCTTGCCAGCATCGGCCCGGTTTGGGATGGCAACGAAGTGTGGCTGCTGGCCGGCGGCGGCACGCTTTACTTTGCGTTCCCGCTGCTCTACGCCTCGGCCTTCAGCGGCTTTTATCTGCCGTTGATGATTGTGTTGTGGCTGCTGATCTTGCGCGGCATTAGCATCGAGTTGCGCAACCACGTCGAAGTGGGAGTCTGGCGCGCATTGCTTGATGGTCTCTTCGGTCTGTCCAGCGTACTGCTCACCATCTTCTTCGGCGCAGCACTTGCCAACGTGCTGCGCGGCGTTCCGCTGCAAGCCGACGGATACTTCTTTCTGCCTCTGTGGACCACTTGGCAACCCGGCCCCCATCCCGGCATTCTCGATTGGTACACGGTGATTGGCGGACTTGTCGCGCTCGTCGCCCTCACGCTCCACGGCGCTCTTTGGCTCACCATCAAGACCTCTGGAGAACTGGAGCAGCGCGCCCGCAGCATCGTTACTCCACTGTGGATTGCGCTCGTGACGCTTACCCTGGTTAGTCTCGCCGCCACCATTGTTGTGCGCCCGGCCAGCCTGAACAATTACTTCAATTACCCATTCACTTTTATCGTTCCCATCGGCGTCGTCGCGTCGCTCGGTGGCATCTGGCTCTTCAATCGGTCGCCGCGGCGACCCCAGCCAGTCAAAGCATTTTTGTCCTCGTGCCTTTACCTGTTCTTCATGCTGGCCGGAGCTTGCTGGGGTCTGTATCCAACGCTACTGCCGGCTACCACTGGAGCGGACCGCGACATCACCTTAGACCGCGCCATCTCCGGCCCGCACACGCTCGCCGTTGGGCTGGTTTGGTGGGGCTCCGGCATGGTGCTGGCCGTCGCATATGTCGTCTTCGTCTACAGCAAGTTCCGCGGCAAGGTTGACCTGCACGCAGGCGGGCACTGAGAATCTGAAACAACTCGGTTGAGCAATGGGACAGATTTTCTACCGCAACCCCAACAGTAGTTGTTCTCGATTTGTTTCCTGGCTGCCGCAACCCTATACCTTAAGGTCTCTTCCAGTCCGCGGGAGTTCCAAAAAGGTGTCCTTCTCGGTGCGCATGGAAGATTCATTGCGATATGACGAGGACCCAAGAGCTGGTTCGTCCAGGATAGTTTGAACAGCCGAAGCATGCTCCAGACGCACCACGGCATGAATAGTTCGTTGCACAACGGGGATACTGCTTTCGGGCGGCAACCGACGGGGCGAATAGGCAAACTGAGGGATCTGGAAGCGTCTGCCGGATTTCAATTTGGCCGCGTTCCCGCTCAAGTTCCTTTCACAGTTCGTCCTCAGTCGGCAGGTCGAGCATTAATTTCGAAGTAACATGTGCTGGATTTCGTGCAGGATCGACTACCGAGCCACTACTTCATCTTTTGCCGCACACAGAATCAAGCCGAAGGTAGGATTGTCGTCAGCGCGACACTTGACCGACTGTAATGTTGATGAGAAACGCTTCGTGTCTACCGAGATAACCAGATCCGCCTTTGCCAGTGAACGCTGCTCGTTTTCGCAATTAGAAGAGAAATGGTCTGCTGCATAACATCGGTCAGAGACTTGAACTGGTCGGGCTTCGCCTTTGGAGTCTTAAGAGCTACGGCAATCACGACCTTTGCTCCCATGTCTCTAACTGCGTCCACAGGAGTATTCTCGAGCACGCCGCTGTCAACAAGAACCATCCTGTCCAACTTGACCGGCGTAAAGACTCCGGGCAAGGACATTATTGCGCGCATCGCAATCGGCAATGAGCCCTTGCTGAACACAACAGATTCACCGCTCACCAGATCGGTTGCGACGCAGCGGAAAGGTATAGGCAGTTGATCAGAATTGGTGACGCCGGAATACGCCATCGTCGATCGGCTGAGCAACAACGATAGAGACTCGCCTGGATTGAGACCGGGCTGGAGCGAGAAACCCTTTCCAAACCGTAGTGTGAAATCGCCAAATGTTCGATTTCACTTTTGCTTGTCTGCAATGGGTTGATCTGTGAATCGCAGACTTGGATCCAGCAGAGCATTCCAGTCGGAATTGTGAACGGTCGCCTTAATCCTTTGGGAAATCCCCCGGCTCTGCCGGGGAGACCGTAGAAGTTTGACAATTCCGGGAGTATGCCCAGGTTTTGCTTTTCGGCGTCTTTGCTTTTGCGGTTGCTTTTGCTTTCAACCGGGTGCGAAAACGCCCCTTTGAGGGGCCAGCAACCGTAAAGCCTCCGGCTCTGCCGGAGGATAGTTACTTTGCGAGGAATCCATGCCGGTCGCATAGTCGATCAGGATGGAGCGCATAAGACGGGAAGCGAACGCAAAGAAGTGCGAGCGATCGTTCCACGTTGTGTGCTCCGCATGGGCGAGACGTATCCAGACCTCGTGAACGACGGCCGTGCACTGCAATGTAGAGGATTGCCTTTCACGACCGCACTCCCGGTGCGCAATCCGCCGCAACTCCGGGTATGCCACTTCCACGAGCCGGTTCAAGGCCGCCGGCTGCCCCGCCTCCAGCTCATGGAGCAGGGCAGTGATGTTGAGCGGAGATTCCGCGTGCGACTCCAGCTCGGGCCGTTCCAAGAAGGTGCACTCCTTTGATAGAAAACTTATACTCTCCCAGCCTCGCGAAAGCCAAGGTTTTTGTTTGATCCAGCAGACCTGGGCGTTCCGCGGGAAAGCCTGCCTTGAGCTTTCCGAATGGGCGCACTTCTCTCGAGTTTGCGACCCGGGATTCTCTTCGACTATGCCTCCACTCTCCACGCGCGGGTAGGCACCTGTGGCGAGAGATGACAGAAACGTCTGACTCGCGGCGGCACCAGTGAACAAAGTGGAAGTCTTGATGAATTGACGGCGGGACAGGTGGCTTTCCATAGGATGAAATCGAGGCTAATCACTTTATCTGTAGAATTCCAGTTTCTCGCTTTTTGTTGCGCCCAGTACTTGCACAATCCAAGCATTCCATTGGAGATCGGCTGGCTTGTAGCTATCGGCTTCGATGACTCGCGCGAAGTTTCGACGATGCAAGCCACTCGACCCGCACTATGGGGACATTCAATAATGAGCTACAGATGAACAAGCCCGCGCCGAAGAGCAATAACAACCGCAGATGTGCGGTCGGTTGCGTTGAGGCGCAACAGGATGACACTTACGTGGCACTTGACCGTGGACTCCGTAATTCCGAGTTCGGAGGCAATCTCCTTGTTGCTCTTGCCACGGACAAGCAGGCTGAGCACTTCGCATTCGCGCGGCCTGAGTTCTGAATGTGGAATGCGCGAGAATAGTGTGTGGGATACAGGCGAAGGCAAAAACCGCCCACCCTGATTCACGCGGCGAATTGCATCTACCAGGGTCTCATGCGGCATTCCCTTCACAAGGTAGCTGATTGCGTCGGCCTGCAAAGCCTGATGAATGTCCTCACGCCATCGTAGGTGGTGAGCACAACGAATTTAGCTTCGCTATGCCTGGCAATCACTGAACGGATGGCCTCCACGCCGCTCATCCCAGGAAGCCTGAGGTCAATCAACGTAATGTCGGGGACGTGCTTTTCGAAGAGTTCAATAGCCTCTTCGCCGCCGCTTCCAGCCTGAGCCACAACCGTCATGTCCGGCGTTGCGTCAATGATGGCCGCGATTGGGAACCGCATAATCGGAGGATCTTCAACCACGAGGACTCGTATGCGGGGCGCGTCTTTCAACTCTCCACATTCGCCCGTATCTCCCTTCCGTTTAAGTCCCATGATCGTTAGTCTCCCGGCGTTCAAGTTTAGTGCGCCGGGAACTTATCGATGGCGCCGATGACCGGAATCACCTTTGCCTCATCGCCCTTTAAGCGCGACGCACGCGCGATTCATCCTTTACCTAGAGCTTCTCAATTGCCGTTCTTCCCCGGGCTATTGAGAATCAGTTGGTATTCCGGCACAAGCCGAAGACCATCCAGTCGATCAATTTGACCGTTCGGAGGAAAACTCAGCGGCTTAGGCAACTCGAAGTAGACCGGGGCGTCTTTTCGCAAGGGCAAGATGCTAAGCTCGAATGTTGTAGCCCCTTTTGGGTTGAGAAAGCGGCCAAGACCGACCAACCATGGATAGCCATCGTAAAAGTCATCGGTCAGCAACCGGTGGGCCGCGCTGAGTTGCGCAACATCTCCGCTGTAGTCGACTTCCAAGAACAGGCCGCTGAGATCGCTCATGGCGCCCGGTGGAAGAGTGAGCGACCACTTGGCTGCCTGAGAAAAAGCAGATTCGGTGGGGGCTTGCGCCACACCTGTTGGGCGCCACGCGAGAGCGGGCCCTGCTTTAACCGGCGGCGCAATCCCCGCGGACTGAATCTGTTCGATTTTCAGATCTAGTCTGCCCGGCTTGGCGGTAGCAGCAAAACTGACAACGTCCCCATCGGCCGCGGTCCGCGTTAAAGGTAGATTCGCAACGGGCACGGATGCAAGTGGAGGCGTGATGCTGAAGGCAAATTGGGGCGTTCCGCGAGAACGCAGCCAGACGCGGCTTGATGTGGATTCGGAATCCGCGAAGAAGTCCTGCGCCGAGATCAGCAGATGGTCAGTTTCGCCAATGTGCACCTTCCAGGCATTCTCGGCTTCCTTCGCCGACAATACAACAACACTGACTTTCTTGCCCTCGCCCGAAACAAGATCGATCCGCGATTCGACGCCGGGCTTGATTTCACTTACTGAAACAGCACCTGAATCGTTGGCAATTTGGCCGCTCGCCGCTCGCACGGTGCGAATGCCGGCGGCGTCGAAAACGAATTCCGCTGGGATGCCGGGAACCGCGGCGAAGTAAAGCATTTTGGCGCCGCCACCCTCGATGCGAGTAAACAATTGTGCCGTGCTGTAACGGATCGTAATCCCGTCCACCCGCAGATTGAACGGCCAAATGAAATATGCGCCGGAAGGAATATCGAGCGGGCGCCGCGGAACAAGGAGTGGACCATCTGGAAGTTTGATCTCGAATTGCACCCCTCGCCGCTCCGGCATCGAGGCGCCGCGCACATGATTGTTGACGAAGATAAATCCCGCGTCTCCCTGAGACCGCACGGAAGCGCGCAGAACCGTGAGATCTTCGCGGCTCTTGGGTATCCGGCTTGGCGCATGGACTATCATCGGAGCAAGATCCGCTCCAAAGTCGTTCAAGAAGTACTGGAAAACTTTCATCTTGCGGAACGAGGCGCGCTCCTCGCCGAATTCGCCCAGCGGGGCCTGAAAGTCATAGGACTTGATCGGCACATCGTTCGGGTAGCCGGTGGCTTGCGATTCCTGTAGCGTAGTCAATAAGCCATCGGGGTTTTCGCCGCCCTGAAACATATATGTGCCGTAGAGGTTCACGCCCGATCCGAGCATGACGGGCAACATCGCAGCAATGTCATCGGGCTCGATGACCGGCCGGCGATGGTAGGTTACTTCGTTGCCGCCGCCGATCTCTGCCGTGAGAAATGGGCTCGAACCCCAGCCGGCGATCTGATCGCCGGAGGCGCTCATGTTTGCCGCAACGCGGTTCTGAAAGCGAAATGCGTGAACTTCTGGAGGTGGCAGCCTGGAGACTGAAGAGTCCCAGGGCGCATCGGGATATCCGCCATACACAGGAATGGCCGCGTTGAACGGGACCACCGCGTTGTCCCATCCTGTGACCACATACAACGGAACATCCAGGCCGCTGTCGACCGCGATCTTCTTCAATTGCAGGATGTGCTCTTCGCCCGCGCCCGGACCCCGCAGAGCGTACTCGTTTTCGAGTTGAATTCCCAACACCGGACCGCCATTCTTCCACAAGAGGCCGTCGAGCTGCTGCCCGATTTGCCCGTACCAGGCACGAACTTCAGAAAGATAGTGTGCATCGTTGACACGGGTTGGCCCCCCTTTGACAACCCAGTCGGGAAAGCCCCCGTTCCTCGCTTCCCCATGAGCCCATGGACCTATCCTTGCAAGCACGTACATGCCGTGTTTGGCGCAAAGCTGAGTGAATGCGCGCAGGTCGCGCTGTCCCTGCCAGTCAAACTGGCCCTCGATCTCTTCGTGATGAATCCAGATGATGTATGTGGCCACGATATTGACCCCGGCGGCCTTCATTTTCAGGATCTCTTCCTCCCACTGCGATTGTGGATAGCGCGAGAAGTGAAACTCTCCCATCACGGGAAGCCAGGGCTTTCCGTCCAGCGTCAGATAGAGGCTGTTGACGCCGAGGATGCTACCCGATGGCGACTTGGCCGAACCTTCGATGAAACTCGCTGGACCCGGATATGTGTAGGGCTGACTTGCGTCGATCTGAATCGTCGTTGCGCCCTGCGCATGGCAAGGCAAGGCCGCAATGAGCGCGAGACGCAGAACTGCGCCAGCCAGTTTGCACCTCCATTGGTTCCCAGACCGTGGGCTTATGGTCTTTGATTTTCGAGAGGGAGGCATAATGACAGGCTCCGCGCCAACTGCGTCTTTCTCCTGCATGGCCTTTGTGACAGCCATCGAGAAAGATCACTTTACTCTTTTCTTAGTGCTTACATATCGGCCAAAAGTCCGACCGAAGCAAGATTCCTGCTATGCCTGCTGCAATTGATTGTTGGTTCCGGACATGCGCGCTGTCCACGTACGCAACGTCTTCCGCGATCAATCTGGAGCGCTATGGGCGGGTACTGACGAAAACGGGATTTAACACATCGCCGCAAACCGTACAACGCGCTGGACCGACCAGGATGGCCTATCGAACAACTTCATCCGTGCAATTGTCCAGTTCAGCGATCGCAGCATGTGGATCGGCACGGATCGCGGGCTGAGCCATCTGTACCGCAGAGTCTTCATTCAGGGCGCGGCCACCGCTGCGATGGCGCAAACGAAGATCTGGGCGATTCACCAAGTCCCGGACGGCGGCCTGTGGTTTGGCACGCGCAACAACGGATTGTTTCGTCTCCGCGACTGCAAGGTGGCCCACTTCCTCTCTGCGGACGGGCTGGCGGGCGACGCCATTCTCGCCATCCTCGAGGACCGGGACGCCCACCTTTGGATGAGTGGCCCCAATGGGATATCTTTGCTGACGGAAGGACTGTCGCTCTAGCCGGGCCAATCGTGTTGCAACCCGGAAACAGCCGGCTGGAGTTTGCATTCGCGCCCATCCAGTTGCGTTCGCAAGCCGGACTCCGGTTTCGCTATATGCTGGACGGCTTTGACCGCGATTGGAGCGCAGCCACCTCGGCGCACACGGCCGATTACACCAACCTGCCTTCCGGACACTACCACTTCTATGTTCAGGTCTTTGAAATCGGGAATCCCAGTGCCATCGACGAGGCCTCCATTGAGATTGTCCAACGACCGCGCTTCTATCGCACTTGGTGGTTCATCCCCGCAAGCGTCCTGCTCGCTGTACTGCTCGTCTTCGGCGCGTACCAGAATCGTGTGCGGCAGGTGCGGACCCGATTAGAGGCCGTTCTCGACGAACGTAACCGGCTTGCCCGCGAGATCCACGATACCGCAATTCAAGGATGCAACGGCATTTCCGCGCTCTTTGAGGCATTTTCAATGGAAGCATCCGATGATGGCGCGGAGAGCGGGCTGATGGATATTGCGCGGATGCAATTGTGCACAACTATCGATGAAGCGCGTGAAGCGGTCCTGGATCTTCGCCAGCCTGATCACGAATTCAGCGAACTGGGAGAGAAACTGGAAGCAATGGCCGGACAGGCCAGCGCGGAGTTCAATTCCAAAATCCACTGTTCCATTGCAGACTCGCCGGTTCGAGTGAGCCTTCCCATTGTTCACGATCTGTTGATGGTGGCTCGTGAAGCGGAGTATAACGCGACTCTCCATGGAATTCCCAAGCACATCGAAGTTGCGCTTGCGTGCAGCCGCCGCGAATTGACTTTATGCGTTGTGGACGACGGCTGTAGATTCGATCTTCGTGAGCTGGAAAGTCGGAACAGCCGTCACTTTGGAATCAAGGGCATGAAATAGAGGATCGAACGGTCAGGTGGTGTATTCAGTTTGACAAGCAGCCTCGGGAAGGGCGTACGCATTGAGGCACGCTTGCCTTTGCGTCGCTGAAGGCACGCTGCCGATTGCTCGCTTCCGGCATCCAGCCTGGCAATGAGCCGTCTGCATTCCGCTTCTCTCAAAGCGCGCCCCATCCGGATCAGATCCTCATTGTTTCCCGCTCGACGAAGAGACGCTCGCTGCGGATGGTTGACCAACACCGGATGGCCGCTCACTGCGATAGGGCTTGTTCTCTTTATAAAGCAGCAGACGGGTGCGAATCGCGAATGTCTGGCTCGAGTTTCCCCGCGCCTCTGCCAACGCAAGAGCGCGTGTGGCTGAGGCCGCTGCCCTTGCGTATAGCCCATTCTCAGCGTACGCAGCGGCCAGCGTATCGAGCACGTCCGGATCGTCGTGAGGCGCAAGAGTCTTTGCGCTCTCGGCCAGCGACACCGCTTCCGCGCCGTTGCGTACGGATGCATCCGGCGCCGTGGCCAGAACCCAGGCGGCGCCTAGGGTAGCGCTCACACGGCCCGGATCCATCAAATGCGCCTTCCGCCAGTGTGCGAGAGCCTCTGGACTGTTGCCCACGGCTTCATACGCGCTGCCCAGCGCCTCCTCGCACGCGGCGAAGTGCGGCCTGATCTCGATGGCCGCCACAAGCTCCGGCAACGACTGCTCCGCATGTCCTTCCTTGAGCAGGAATCTGCCGAGTATGTAGTGACTTTCTACAGACAGAGGGTTGATGCGGACGGCGTGGCGAAGGTGCTCCAGGCCCTCAGCGGTTTCGCCATGAACGTAAAGGGAGATTCCCAGGCCGTTTTGAACTTTCCCGTTCTCCGGGTCCAACGCAGCCGCTTGCTTCCAGATCGCAAGAGCCCGCACGTTCTCCCCCTTTTCCGCCAATTGCATAGCCTCGTCGATCAACTTATAGAGATCGACGGCGGGAACCTGTATATCTTCGATCCCATCCCCATCCGTGTTCACAAATTCCGGGATATTCACTGCGCGATTGGATGCAGTCGCGTTGTCGATCAGGATCGCGGGGCTGTCGTTTCCATCCCTATCGATGTGCGTCAAGTACATCTGCGTATATGGCGAACGGGCCTTCGAGGAAAACACCAGCCAGCGTCCGTTGGGTGAGAAGCTGTGCCACGAATTCATGAGCAGCGTGTTCGCGTGCAAGCGCCGGGCTGTGCCGCCGCCGAATGGAACAATGTAAAGCTGGCTGTCGGGACGCATCAGCTGGCCGTTGCGGCATTGCACAAAGACGATCCATCGCCCGTCCGGCGAAACCTTGGGAAAGTTGTTGCTCATTCCGTTTTGCGATGCGCCGATGATCGGCTCCGGAACGCCGCCTCTGCCTTCGTTGAACGGAACCCGATATAGATCGTATTGGATTTGCGTCTCGTTGGCATCGTTGGCGTGAAGCGCCTTTGGCTCGCCCGGCGGATAGGGATCCTTGGCTTCTGCCCGCGCAAACACAATGTATTTCCCGTCGGGGCTCCACACACCGTCGGTCTGCACATAGCGCGGATCATCCGCGCCGGGCAAAGGCCGGCGCTTGCCGGCGGCCCGGTCGTACCACTCCAGAATTCCCCGCGTCGGGTAGAAGACTTGCAGAAATCGATAGTCCCTGAAGTTGGTGACGTAATACGTGTTCGATATATCGAGCGCCGAGCCGGCAAACGTGCTGACCACGAAACGGCCGTCGGGAGAGACCTGAGACATGAAGCCCACGCGAACCTTTCCCGCCTGGCCGTCGCTGTTCCACTGCACAATGTCCTTGTTCTGAATCGACATGTGCCGTGCGACGGGGACAACGGCATAAAGGCCTTTGTCGTTGGCCGGACCATCGACGTCGATGCCCATCGTCTTGCCGTCGCCGGAAAAGGAGTGGCAGTTGGCGCAAGTGGGCATATCCGTCAGCACCGTGCGGCTCTCCGGCTGGCGAATGTCCCGCAGCCGCCAGCGAATGAGATGAATAGCCGCGGGAGACAAGGGCTGCACCGTTCCGTTTGCGCCCGCGCTGGGCATCAACGGCACATCGCGATAAAAGATGGGCGCGCCTATCGGATCGGCCGAAGTGGAGAGTGAAATCCGCGCCTGAGAAGTAGCGCCATGTGCATTGTTATAGCCGGTGATGGTGACAGTGGCCGGCGACTCCGAGGTATGCGATTGTATGGCTTGCCATGTGGCCGCGTCGGGAGTCCATGCCCACGAGGCGGCCTGCTGTGGAGTCAGCTTGGGGATTTCGTTGGTGTTGCTGATACACTCCGGGTCGATGGCGCCTAACCGCATCCGCTCGGCTTTGGGACTCACGTGAAATGGAGCGGAGTTGTCGGCAAAGGCGATTTCGATCTGCCAGGAATCGGCCGCGGCATCGCGCCAGAGAAACGTGGGCGGCGTAATACCGGGCGGAAAGATGGAGCCATCCTGTGGATAGTCGATGGAGATGGGCCACAGCACGGCTTTCGGGCCGGCGGAGGAGCCAGTCTGACTATCCCCGAAAGCGGTGCTGTGAAGGGGCACTAGAAAGGAACAGAAGAGAAGGGCTGCGAAGAAGGTTCCAACTGCCGCGAGAAAACGCCAGCGCCGATTGGGTGGCTTGGACATTGAATCGAGCATTGGTTGAACCTCCGGGTCCACGCTCGCACTGTGACCCATGAAACCATCATAGAACCGCGCTGCCGGAAGCAAGGCGTTGTGGCCAGACGCGTTGGATCGCCGTTTTTTGAGCAAGAAAAATGCCCGGGCAGCTGAGTACGCCGCCCGGGCCCGTGGTTTGGTTAGAAGGTCAGTTTCAGAGATCCCTGACCTATACGAGTGGTGTTGGAAGTGCCGCCGAAGCCGCCATTGTAGCTGTTGATTTCAGCGTTCGCGCTGCCGCCCGCATCGCCGGGATTCGCGCTTGGATTGCTCATGATGGCGTGGTTGGTAGCGTTGAAGAAATCGAAGCGGAGCTGCACCTTGTACTTTTCAAGGATCGAAAAGTTCTTCATCACCGACGAATCGATGTTGAAGCCCGGAGGGCCCTGGATCATATTGCGGCCGCTGTTACCGAAGGTTCCGTCGTGACGGGTGGTAAACGCGGCCGTGTTGTAGTAATTCTTGGTCCAGTTAGCGCGCCCGCCTTTGCGAACGTTCAGAGGTACTCCGGGGATACGGTCGGCTCGGTCGCTGCCGCAGTCATTGATGCAGCCGCTGCCCTTGCCAAGCTCGCCATAACCGCCTGACTTGATCGGGACAGCACTGTTGCCGGCGCCGATGCTGAACGGCGTGCCCGACTGCCAGCTGACGATGGGGCTGATCTCCCAGCCTGCCAGCACTCCACGCACCAACTGATTCTGCCCCTTCAACTCCGGACTGTTGTAAATCATGTTGCTGACCCAGGTGAAGGGGAGATTCGCGTTGGAGATGCCGCGGCTCCAGCGCAGGTTTTTGGGATTGTTCATCTCATCGCCATTGGAAAGATTGGCGACGCTGGCTACGTCCGTCGACTTCTCCCAGGTAAAGCTCGATTGCCCCTGGAGACCGTGGGACAAATGCCTCTGGGCGGTGACCTGTAGTGAGTGATAGCTGGCCGTGGCCCCGCTGTCGTATTCCAGAATGTTGGTGAAGTTGGGGGCGTAGGGAAGGTATGGCGCCTTAAGGGTGCCATTTGTGAGGTTTGTGGACGTTGGCAGCGCGCAGGCCGGGTTGTTGTAGTAGGTGCAGTAGGTGTAGCTGGCGATGTTGTCATCCTGCACATAGCTCTGGTGATACGACTGGCTGCCGACATAGGCCACGCGAACCGCCGTCACCGCATCGATCTGTTGCTCAACAGAAGCGTTCCAGGCCTGCTCCATGGGCGCCTTGAAGTTCCGGCTGAAAGAGGCCCCTAAACTGATCGGGGTCGGAATTGGCGCGTTGATTGGGGGTTTGTAGGTCGGGCTGGCCCATGGGAGCTGGCCGGGGCCAGTGCCAAATGGGTTGCCGTTAGGCGTGCCGAAGGACGAAGTTGCATATGGATTGTGGAAGTTCTCGTATCCGGTAATCGTTTGTCCGGTATTCGGTATGCAGGTAGCGCCGCCATTGCAAATCGGTGTATTCGACGGCGCGCTCGGGGTGAATGTCGCAGCAAAGGGCGCCAGATCGACGACATGGTTGTAGTTGGCGTAAGCCACCGGAGCGCTGAACATTCCGAAGGCGGCATGGAAGGAGGTGTGGGGCAAATTCTTGGGCTGATAGGCCACGCCTACGCGCGGCTCAAAGAACTTGCTGTCGCCGGGGCGAAGGCCGGCTCCAACCATATTGGTGTCGCCGGGGTAAATCAGTCCCGCTGGCGCGCCAGGGAAGATGAAGCTCTTCTGGCCTGGCACGAAGGCCGCCCCACGGCCTCCGACAGAAGCCGGCGGCAGGTCCGGATCCCAGCGCAAGCCAAGGGTTAGCGTCAGGCCGGGCTTGATGCGGAACTCGTCGTTGATGTACGGGTCGATCATCCATCCCTGGATGTCGGCCAGTTCGCCCGCTCCCTGCATGAAGCTGCTCATGTATCCCATGAGCCAGTCGGCCACGTTGTTGCCGGTGTAACCGCCGCCGAAGCTGATGATGGCGATCTGAGGATATTCGGTTGTTTCGACCGCCCGTTGATGAACCAGGTCGATGCCCGCTGAGATGGTGTGATTGTGGACGGTCTTGATCAGCGTATCGGAGAAGCCTATCGTGCCACGGACTTCATCCGAAGGCTCGGTCCAGCCGCCGGACGCGCCGCCGAAGCCGTCGCCTTCCATATAGCACGCTGGCTCGGTAACGGCGATGAAGCGCGACCAGCACAGCGGTTTGTTGCTGCTGTCAAGGACCGCGGTCGCATTGTGTGAGCTCTGCTGGGTCCAGAAACCGGTGAACGTGTTGACCGTGCTGGGGTTCACCGTCCAGGTATGCTGGGCGATCTCGTTGAAATACCACATCTGCATACCGAATGTCTGGTTCCAGGTATTCAGGTTCAATACGGAGAGAACGTTGCCCGGCGTGTCGCCGGCGGGTGCCACATAATGATCGATGAACGAGCGCAACGAGAGGCGCTGGTCCTTGTTCAGATCGTAGTCAATCCGGTCCGTGTTCTCGGTGTAGGTGGAATTCTTGATGTTGGCTGAGCCATAGAACATTTGCCCGGCCAGATTCTGCGCCGCGGAGGTCGGATTAGCCGTTCCTGAAGCTGCGGCGCTGTGCCCCGGCAGACCAAGGTTGGTAAACTGCACGGCCACGGGATCAAGCGCGCTGGCGCCGCCGATCAACTGGTTCGGAACCCCATTGGCGGTGTGGAATGGCCCGTTCAGCCAGCCGCAAGTGGTCGACTGTACTGCGCTGGCGCCAAAGCCAGAACCGCAGTTGCTATTGTTCGCCTGAGCGTAAGTGATCAGCCCGCTGAAGTCCCCGTTCAACATCTGCGTGGTGGGTGTGGTGGTTTCATTATCCGACATTCCGGGGCCGCCAACTACGACGGTTCCCTGGTAGTTGGCGAAGAAGAACAGCTTGTTCTTCAGGGCCGGTCCGCCGACAAAGCCGCCGAACTGGTTGCGCCGGAAAGTGTCTTGTTGGTGGTTGCTCCAGTTCGGCGCGTCGAGATCCCCGTTACGCAGGAACTCGAAGAGGCCGCCGTGCCACTGGTTGGTGCCGCTCTTGGTGGCCATGGAAACCACGCCGCCCGACGAGAAGCCGTAAACGGCGCTGAAGTTGCTTGAGATCAGGCGAAACTCCTGCGTGGCGTCGGCGTTGGGCGCGGGCGAGCTGGATTCAAGGTAGGAGTCCATATTGGTGACGCCGTCCAGCATGTAGAACGTGCTGCCGACTCGGCCGCCATTCGATGAGGTCACGGACTCATTGGGAAATGAGAAGCCGCTCTGCTGCCAGGCAATGCCGGCCTTGTTGCCATCGACGATGCCCGGCGACAGCAGCGCCAGAGTGGAGGGGTCGCGGCCATTCAACGGCAACTCGGTCACCGACGCTTCGTTGACTGTCATGCCCAATTCGGCCGAAGTGGTGTCGATCAGTTCGGCATTGGCAGTCACAGTTACCGTTTCGCCTTTGGCGCTGGCCACTTTCAAGTGAACGTTCTGCGTGGCATAGAGGTTGGCGTTGATCACGATGCCCTTCTGCTGGTAATGGGCAAAGGAAGCGGCGGTTATCGCGAGCGAATAGTTGCCGGGCGGCACCAGCTTGAACTGGTAGAACCCAGTGCCGTCGGTGACTGCATCTTGCGCAAAGTTAGTGTCAACATTGGTGAGGGTGACAGCCGCCCCTGGTATGGCCGCGCCGGATGCATCGGTTACCTGACCTGTCAGGCTTCCGCTTGTGCCTTGCCCGAAGACAAGCGCCCCTGAGCCGGCAACAATGGCCAGGATGACGAGCATCAGTACTTGCAGATGCTTGGCGTTGATGAATCGCATGACTACCTCCTGAAATTGAATTCTTGGCGATCCCACGGCCCGGATTAGCATTCATGGGAGCTTCGTTCGAGCTTCACCTGAAACCGTTTTCATAATGGTGGATACTCATTGGTGAATGCCCAGATACCCACATTCCGCTCTCGGTGTCATTCACAGGTCGAAATGGATCATGTGTTCTGAGTCGAAATGAATACTACGCTCGTGAATGAACGGCATGTATCTGCCAAAAGTACGATAAGCCGGATTTATTTTCACCTCTTCGCTGCCGTCTAAAATTCTCGATAACATCTCTGTAATGTTTTACTTATGAAAATAGATTATCCAATTGCCCCGGAGAGCTGAAAGAAAATCGAGATGGCCGCAGAGGTTGCCGCGTGCCTCCCTCTGGCTTCTGACGGAGGGTTTCGTGCGTCACTGACAACCCAACAGTCCCAAGTTCAGCTTTCGGAGGATGCGCGCGTCGAATGCACGGCTGTATACTTCGATCTGCGCGAGCAATCCTTGCGCCAGGGGAGATATTTGCTCCTCGAACATTCTGTGGCCATCCATGTCCCCCATTGAGATTGCAGTTGACGGTTGCATCCCGCGCTTGAATCGGAGCCCGCAAGCGCACCCAGCGCTTATGATCCCGACTGGCGTCGCCGCGGCCACGCCTCGGTTGAGGATGCGACTCTTCGGGGGTATGCTCCTCTGGCTGGCGGCGGGTTCCTTGGCATACTCGGCATGTAACCTGCCGCCCGCGTTGAAATCGCGCCTTGCGGGCAAGCCCGCCGCGGAGAGATATTTCGAGACCGGAGCCTGGTTTGGCGATCACAAGCAGTACAGTTGCGCGGCGGAGGCCTTTTCCTCCGCCGCCAGGTTGGATCCGAACTCGGCTTCATTCCAATACATGTGGGGGCTGAGTCTGTGTTCCGCGGGCCGTGACACCGAGGCTGCCGCGCCGCTTCGGCGTGCGGAGCATCTTGACCCCAGCGATGTTAGACCGCGACTCGCGCTGGCCGCTGCGCTGGACCGGCAGAAACGGACCTCCGATGCAGGGGCAGAGTGGCGAGCTGCTTTGGCCATCGATCCGGATTCCTCCACTGCTTTGGACTCCCTGTCCCAGGACCTCGTCGACCAGAAGGACTACATTTCTGTGATTGCGCTGCTTGACAGGCCCGGCAATGGCCGGGTTCGAACGTCGCTGCAAAGCCTGAACCTGGGTGAAGCCTACGGCGCTACGGCGCAGCTCGACAACTCTGCCAGAGTGCTCCGCGAGGGCCTGAACAACGATCCGGACTCGCTGCCCATCGCCGATGAACTTGCCGTGGTGCTCATGCTTCACGGCCGCGATGCGGAAGCCTTGGCCACGCTCGATCTGGCGCTGGAAAAGCATCCTGACGACCAGCCCACGCAGCTTCTCTGCCTGCGCATCCTGGTTTCCAGCCACTCCGCAAAGGCTCCCGAGCTGGCTCGCAGGCTGCTAGCGACTTATCCAAATCAGTGGGAGGTTCAATATCTCAACGGAATCCTCGAATCGCAGGAAGCGGATTATCAGCCCGCGCGCACGCACCTGGAGCGCTGCATCGCTTTGAATCCGAGCTACTATCAAGCCCATTATGAGCTGGGAACCATTCTGGCAAAGATTGGCGGCCTGCCCGCCGCAAGGCTGGAGTTTGAGAAGGCAATTGCCATGGGCGACAGCGAGCCGGAGGTTCAGTACGATCTGGCCAAGGTTCTCCAGCGCCTTGGCGATGATGCCGGAGCTAGGGAAAAGTTGCGCATTTACCAGCAATTGAAGACGGCGCGATCCGACAAGACCCAGGCCGCCGGCAAAGCCGAAGTTGGGGACCAGGCCATGGCAGCGGGCGATCCAGCCAAGGCCGCATCCCTTTACCGCGAGGCGCTCGAAACCGATGCCGATGAGCCGCTTCTCTCTTACAAGCTGTCAAAGGCTCTCGACAAATTGAAGGATATTCAGGGAGAGAAGGCTGCGCTTCAGCGGGCCATTCAATTGAATCCCAATTTCGCCGAGGCCCAGAACCAGATGGGCTATCTTACGGTTCGAGAGGGCGAAGCCGTGCAGGCTGAGGCCTATTTCCGCGCCGCGGTCCGTGCCTCTCCCTCCTACGTCGGTGCATGGATCAATCTGGCCGCTACTCTCGCCAGCGAGAGTAAATGGCAGGAAGCTCGTCAGGCTTTGGCCCGCACGCTCGAAATCGATCCAGACAACGCCGAAGCGCGGCAGCTAACGCAGGCGCTTGCAGATGCTCATCCCGGCCCATGAATGTGCGGAAGGCACGGGACTTGCCAGTTGCAGCTACACTCAAACCGTATGGGTCAGTCCGTAGCGGATTGATCGAGCCGGAACAACAACTGGCTCCGTTCGCATCCAAGGGAGGACTTTCCGAACCAATGCCTGCCTCGTACAGATCTTCCCGCGTTTGGTCACGCAGGCATCTGCTGCGATCCGTACCTGGAGTTCTTGCCGCTGCCATGCTGCGTCGCAAGGCTCCAGCCCTCGCTCCCATGGCTGCCGAACTACACCCCTTCTCGCATTTTGTGGATGTAGCCGAGTCTGCCGGCTTGACAAAAGTCATGCCCTACGGGGATGGTGCAACTGCCACATATCTTACCGAGATCATGGGCGGAGGCTGCGCCTTCATCGACTACGACAACGATGGATGGATGGATGTTTTCATCCTCGGTGGCCGTCGCCTGGAAAGCATTCCTCCCGGCGCAAGCAACCGTCTCTATCGGAACAACCGGGACGGTACCTTCACCGACGTTACCAAGGAGTCGGGCTTGACCGACGCCGGATGGGCGGTCGGCGTTTGTGTCGGCGATTACAATAACGACGGGTTCGAAGATCTCTTCATCACATACTTTGGACAAAACCGCCTGTACCGCAACAACGGCAATGGAACCTTCACCGACGTGACTGTGCAAGCAGGCCTGCGCAGCAAGTTCACCCGCTTCGGCTCCGGATGCACTTTCGTCGACTACAATCGCGACGGCTGGCTCGATCTGTTTGTCTCCAACTACGCCGATGTGGATCTAGCAAAGATGCCCACGCCCTCCCTCGATCGCCCCAACTGCAATTACGAGGGCGTTCCCGTCAACTGCGGTCCAAGCGGCCTTCCGCTCCCTTACCACCTGCTCTACCGCAACAACGGGGACGGCACATTTACCGACGTAACAAAGGAGTCCGGCATAGGCGCGCTGCATGGCTCCTATGGCCTCACAGCCGCCGCCTTCGATGTGGATGAAGACGGCTGGCCGGATATCTTCGTGGCCTGCGACACCACCCTCAGCCTGCTGTTGATGAACAACCACGATGGCACCTTTCGCGAAGAAGCTTTGCTGCGAGGCGTCGCCCTCAACGACGATGGCAAGGAGATGGCTGGCATGGGCGTTGGCATCGGCGATTATGACGGCGACGGACATCTGGACATTGTGCGCACCCATTACATGAATCAGCCCACAGGTCTCTACCGCAACCAGGGCAAGGGCGAGTTCGAGGACGTCACCGCCCGGGCCGGGCTCATCCATGAAAGACGGTTCGTCAGTTGGGGCGTGGGCCTGGTCGATTTGGACAATGACGGCAATCCTGACATCTTTCTTGTCACCGGCCAGGTTTATCCCGAACTCGAAGCGGTGAATCCAAAGTATCCCCGCCGAGGGCCGCGTATCCTCTTCCGCAACCTTGGCAATGGAACCTTTCTGCAGATCGACGAAGAAAGCCAGCCAGCCCTCAACGCCCGCCACGTCAGCCGGGGGTGCGCCTTCGGTGACTTCGACAACGACGGCGACCTCGACATTCTCATCATGAATCAGAACGAGCCGCCCTCCCTGCTGCGCAACGATGCGCCCGCGGAAAATCACTGGATCAAGGTCCGCCTCCATGGGACCAAGAGCAACCGAAGCGCCATCGGAGCCAGAGTTACCATCCGCAGTGGAAGCAAGATACAGGTTCAGGAAGTGATGAGTCAGTCCAGTTATGTCTCCTGCAACGATCCGCGCCTCCACTTCGGGCTTGGCTCCGCCGGTTCGGTCGAACTCGAAGTTCGATGGCCGCTCGGAACAATCGAAGTCCACAGGAACGTCCCTGCCGATCGGCTCATCACATTGCAGGAAGGTTCTTCAACTGCAAAAATGGAGAAACTCGATCGAGCCATTCAATCCCCGAGCGTCCGGAAGAGTTGACCCTAAAGCCTGCTCAAGCAGTCCCCGATGCAAGGGCGCCACCTTCAGTTTGGTTTGCGGTAGAGCCCTTCGGCACAAAATCCAAGGTTCAGCGCTGAAACTCCGCCAGTACGGTGGCTGAGCTGCGCAGGTTTGTTAAAGAAACCATCGACCAGCGGCGGCAGTTCTTCATGGCTGTCCCTCGCCAAAGTGTGCCACGACGGCCAAAGAAGCCGGAGGCAGCGCGCATTTTTGCGCCCACACTCATCCAAAATAGGGCGCAATACAGGCTGTATGGCAGTCTGTTTTCAGGATCATCGGGAGCCAATATCACTGGATGAATGAGTTCCTTTGGCCTCTGACCCACGAATCTCTGAGCTCTGCCCCCAGCGTTCACATCTTGTCCAGGTGCCTGAACCCCCCGGTTCCCAGCAACATGAGTGAGAAGAGCAGGAAGTTGTAGGAAGCGTGGACCAGAACGCTGGCGGCGAGGGAGCGCGTCCCCAGGCGAGCCCAGCAAAGCACCAGGCTGACGGCCACCAAGAGCACGAATGGGCCCATGGCGTGGGCGGTTTGTTCCGCATGCATCAGGGCAAAGGGAATGCTGGTGACAATCGAGGCAGCCACCATGGCGGGCAGGGACCATTGCGGACCGCCGTGGGCATCGAGCGGGAGCGCGGGGCTGCCGGTCCTCAGTTCCACGGTCCAGTCCCAGGTTGTGGCGAGCACAGGCAGCAGAAAGCCGCGGAAGACGATCTCTTCAAAGAGGGGCGCGCAGGTGACGCCGAAGGCGAACATCAGCCAGGCCGCTCCAGGGGTCTGAAACATCTTGTCGATGGGCGCATTGGTTGGGCCAGGCATCAGCACTTCGTCAACCAAGGCAAGCACAAGGCATAGCCCCGCCGCGCCAAACATCCTCCAGCGCAGGCGCAAGGCGGTTGCGGCATTCCATTGCAGGCCGGCGAAGAAGCTCTTGTGCCAGATGGGTGGGAAGACGAGCACGCAGGCGGCGAGGGTGAGCAGATAGAGGGCCGCCATGCTTCCCAGGTTGTAATGGATCTCGTCGGTAGCTTGTTGGAGTGTCGAGACTCCGAAGAGGTGGAAGTGCAGCGCTATCCATGTAAGGCCACTTGTGCCCAGCAGGCCTGCAAAAGTGAGGACTCCGAAAACCGCCAGATGGCCGATGTGGGGGATGCGGTCTGGCGCTACGACTTCGGGCTGGTTGAACGACTGGAAGAGCGGGCGTTGGGGGGGTGGGGCGGGGGTGAATGGATCCGAATAAGTGACTGGCGGAAACGATGGAGCGTACGGCTGGCTGCCATCTCCCTCAGGGGCTAAAGTGGCTGCGGAAAAACTCGGCATTTTGGATGAAATTCGCGGAAAACGTTCCTCCGCGGCTAAAGCCGGCGTTGATTCTGTTGGCTCTATGCGGGGGTTGAAACCCCCGCCTCCCTCCGGATCGAGTTTTTCCGCAGCCTGTAAAGCCCGTAAAGCTTCTTCGGCTTTTTCGGCACGACTCAAGTCGTGCCCTGTTACAAAACCAATTTCTTCGGCGGGCAGGGCGGCGCTCTCCTCAAAGCTCTCGTTCTCGCTCATGCGATCCCTGTCTTCTTCTTGCGGGGGCCGGGCTTTGCTGGAGCGGCTTCGTCCGCGGCCGACCGCCTGGCCCTGGCGCGGGTGGTTGCCAGGTCCGCTTCGGCCGGGGTAGCTTTGCTGGCGCGTTTCGGTTTGGCAGCCTTGGCAGGCTGTGCGGAGTCCCTTGCCGCCGCATCGAAATCAAGGGAGCCCGCAACCGCGGATTCTTCGTCTCGCAACTCTTGCTCGGATTGACGGTCGCTGAGCGCATCCTCCGAGTCGATGGGAGAAAGCCGTCCATTCGTAGAAGCGTAGTAGCGGGTGAGGAACTGGCCGGTATAAGAGCCGGGAGTGGCGGCAATCTTTGCGGGGCGTCCCTGCCCTACAACGCGGCCGCCGTCTTCGCCGCCTTCGGGGCCGAGGTCGAGAATCCAATCTGCGTTGCGGATGACGTCGAGGTTATGTTCGATGATGATCACCGAGTTGCCCAGGTCGGCAAGCCGGTGAAGCACTTCGAGCAGCTTGCGCACGTCGTCGAAGTGCAGGCCGGTGGTAGGCTCGTCGAGCAAATAGAGAGTCCGCCCTGTTTGGCGCTTCGACAACTCACGAGCCAGTTTCATGCGCTGTGCTTCGCCGCCTGAGAGTGTGGTGGCGCTCTGCCCGAGGTGTACATAGCCCAGGCCGACATCGACCAGGGTTTGCAGCTTCTGACGCACCTGGGGCACGTCGGCCAGCACGGTCAGCGCGTCTTCAATGGTGAGATCGAGAACGTCCGCAATGGAGTGCCCGTGGAATTTTACCGCCAGGGTTTCCTGATTGTAGCGGCGGCCATTGCAGACCTCGCACTGCACGTAAACATCGGGCATGAAGTTCATCTCAATGCGCCGCTGACCGTCGCCCTGGCAGGTTTCGCAACGGCCACCGCTGACGTTGAAGCTGAAGCGCCCTGGCTTATATCCGCGCTCGCGGGCCTCGGGCAGCATGGCAAACAGGTCGCGAATGGGCGAGAAGACCTGGGTATAGGTGGCCGGATTGGAGCGTGGCGTTCGGCCAATGGGGGATTGATCGATGCGGACCACCTTGTCGATCTGTTCCGCGCCGGTGAGGGATTCGTGCGCGCCCGGTTCTTCGCGCGAGCCGTAGATGGTCTGCGCCAGGGAGCGGTAGAGGATGTCGTTGATGAGCGTGCTCTTGCCGCTGCCGCTGACGCCGGTGACCACGGTCATCACTCCCAGCGGAATGCGAATCGTTACGTCTTGCAAGTTGTGTTCCCGTGCGCCGGAGATGGTGAGCCATTTGCCGGTAAGCAAGCGCGGACGGCCGCGTTGGAGCATCGTAGCCGCGCCGGAGAGATAGCGGCCGGTCATCGATTCGGGGCAGGCCATGATCTCAGCCGGCGTTCCCTGAGCGACGACGAAGCCGCCGAGGCGTCCTGCGCCGGGACCGAGATCGAGCACGTAATCGGCATGACGGATGGTCTCCTCGTCGTGCTCGACAACCAGAACCGTGTTGCCAAGGTCGCGGAGTTTTTCCAGAGCCTGAATCAGCCGGTTATTGTCTCGCTGATGCAGGCCGATCGACGGTTCGTCGAGAACGTAGAGCACGCCGCGCAGGCGCGAGCCAATCTGGGTGGCGAGGCGAATGCGCTGGCCTTCACCGCCCGAGAGCGTGGCTGCGTTGCGATCGAGCGCGAGATAGTTGAGCCCGACGCCGCAAAGGAATTCAAGCCGCTCCACGACTTCGCGGCGAATGCGCTCGGCAACCAGCGCCTCGCGCGCCGTGAAGCTGAGATTGATGGCGGCCGAGAGGGCGCGATTCAGCGGCAGAGCGGTGAAATCGGCGATGGAAAGACCGCCGATCTTGACCGCCAGCGACTCCGGGCGCAAGCGCTTGCCGCGGCATACGGGGCAGGGCGTGGCCGACATGTAATTCATCATGTACTCGCGATAGGCATCGCCAGGAGACTCATCGACGGAGTCGCGGAGAAAGCTCAGAATGCCGTGGAAGCCGGTGCGGGGAGCTTCGCCTTTGGGCGGCCCATAGACGAGCAGGTGCTGCTGGCGAGGAGGCAGATCTTCAAAGGGAAGCTTGAGGTCGATGTCATAGCGGTCGGCGGCCAAGTGGACGAGTTTTAGGAGATATTGCGAAGAGGAGCCCGGTCCCAGGCCCCCATCGAGCAGCGGCTTTGACCAGTCGGTGATGACCTTGGCGGGATCGAGATCGTAGAGCGAGCCGAGTCCATGGCACTCCGGGCATGCGCCAAAGGTGGAGTTGAAGCTGAAGCTGCGCGGCTCCAGTTTGGGCACGTCGAGCCCGCAATCGGGGCAAGCCATCGAGGAAGAGAAAAGCTGCTCCTCGCCGCCGGTGACAGCGACCAGCGCCAGGCCGTTGGCTAACTGCAACGCCTTGGCTATGGCCGTATCGAGGCGTTTTTCCACTGAGGGTTTGCCGGGCAGCGGCGGTGGCGCGCCCGGCGCTGGAGGCTTGAGCAGGATGCGATCGATGACGGCTTCAATGGTGTGGTTCTTGCGGCGGTCAAGCAACAGCGGCTCAGACAGGTCCCGAATTTCGCCATCCACGCGGGCACGAAATCCCTGCTGGTCCAGTTGGTCGAGCAAATCCTTGAATTCGCCTTTGCGGCCGCGCACAATCGGCGCCATGACCGTAACGCGCTCGCCCCGGCCCAGCTCAAGAATGCGCTGAACGATCTGTTCGGCGGTTTGCCGGGAGATGGGCCGGCCGCACTGCGGGCAATGCGGCGTGCCGACCGAGGCGTAGAGCAGGCGCAGGTAGTCGTAGATTTCGGTGATGGTTCCCACGGTGGAGCGGGGACTGCGGCTGGTGGTCTTCTGCTCAATGGAGATGGCCGGACTGAGGCCCTCGATGGAGTCCACGTCGGGCCGCTCGATCTGATCGAGGAACTGGCGCGCATAGGCAGAGAGCGTCTCGACGTAGCGGCGCTGTCCCTCGGCATAAATCGTGTCGAAAGCGAGTGAGCTCTTGCCCGACCCGGATAGTCCGGTAACCACCGTCAGCGTGTTGCGTGGAATGCGCACGTTGATGTCGCGCAAGTTATGCTGACGCGCCCCGCGCACCGAGATGTGAGTGATTGCCATATTGAGTTCGAAAGACTGATCGCGCGCAACTTATGTTGTAGACACCACCGGATTGGAATTGATACCATCCCGGCAAAGATCGGTGACGATCTCGGATCCGTATCCAAAAATGCCGCAACGGAAGATCCGCCGGCAAACTTCCCTGATAACGCCACAGTTTCGCTGCCGCTTCCTCATTCTAACCTTTGTTTCGCTTGCATCGGAATCATGGCCCGGTCTACCCATCGGCACTTATATCCTTCAGGAGGTTCCGCATGACTCACTTCCAGCGCGTCCGTTTCCTGCTTGTTCCAGTTGCTGCCCTGGCATTTGCAATGCCCTCTGCACGGCTCCGTGCGCAGCAGCCTGGATTTCAAACCACCAAGGCGGATTGCGATGACTACGGCACCGGTGGACGCCGCGAAACCGACGCCGACACGACCGGCGCCGTTCTGCAAGGCAGTGTCTACGATTCCAAGGGGACATTGCGCGAGCGCGAAACCGACCAATACTCCACAGAAGGCGGGTCAAAGCAGAAGACGGAAAGGCACATTCTTGACTTCAATGAGAGGGGCAAGCTGACGCTGGAGACCGATTACAAGTTCGACATGAAAGGCGGCTTAAGCTCTCTCGATCTTACCCATTACGGCTACCACGGCGAACGCAGCTGGGAGCAGACGACCGACTATCGGCTCGACGGCTTTGAGACCCGGGAGTGGAAGAGCCTGAGCCGCTCATGGACCAGCGACTTCACTCCATACAAGAAGCCCGACGCGCCCAAGCCGGGAGCGGAACCGCAAGCGCAGATTTCGTCTCTGCCGACGAATACGAACATCGGCGTACTGTTTCCCAGGGATTTTCAGGCCGGAGACAGCATCACCGGCTCATTGGCGCCGGCCGGCTACGCTGAAGGATTCAAGACCATTCCGGGGCTATACGAATCCAGCTTTCCCATCCAGCTTTATCATTTGCCGGACGGCTCGCCGAATTGGTCGAATCTTGAGGTCGGCGTGAAAGGCTACGGGTACTTTCCGGTGACACCCAAGGGAAAGTTCTCGCTTCATATTCCGGTGGACTATACGGGGGCTTTGAAGCTTCAGACGCGTCTCCTCGATCCCGTGACCGGCGCCGGCCCCAGCAGTGCATTTCCTGAGATTGGCGAATCTGTGGCTGCGCCCGCGATGCCCCAAAACATGTTATCCGCAGCCGATCAAGCGGAGATGCAGTATTGGATGACAGAGGATCTGATCGATCTGTGGAATGAAGCGTTTGACCGCGAAAATGAGCTCGACGAGTATTACGAGACCCATGCCAAGCCCAACATGGACGACGTCGACGAGATGAAAGACGACCTCGACGAAGTCTATGAGGACATCGACTCGCTCACGGCCCGATTGCCCACGGAAGTGGTGGTAAAGCTGGCTCGCGGCCTTGCGAAAAAGCATCGCGACATCAATGCGAAGCTGCGGGAAAAAGAGAATCTAACATCAGATGAGAAAGCCGAACTCAAGGAATACGACGATTGGGCGTCGTTCCTTGAAGATGAGGCAGATGCCGCAAACTGGATTGACCTGTTCGGTCCAAAATACTCGATAACGCCGTTTTGGACTTCTCCGGTGCTTACCCAGAACAAGCTGGGGGCGCTGCGCGGATCGTTCGCCAACGACTCCTTTCTCAACTCATTCAGAATCGACAACATCCCCATCTCGCCGCTGGCGTCAACGCCCAATGTCCTCTACTTTATGCCGCCAAGCGGGCTCACCGCTGGCCTGCACAACTATGCGATCGACAGCCCTGGCATGCCGGAAACAACTTTGCCGGTCTTCTATATGACCCTGACCATGTGGGCCGACCAGCTCAATTTGCGCAAGGGACAATCCACCACCTACCACGTGAAGCTCGATGGCCTGAACGGACTCCCGGCCTCGGCGTGGAAGTCGTCGTTCTTTTCGGGTGATCTTATTGGCCAGGCGGAGTATCTGGGTGGCCAGCCCAACGCACAGTTGCCGGGGCCATCCCGCGCCGGGTCGATCACTCTTTCGGTCACCAACATGTCTCCGGGCACGATTTCCATGATGAACAGCTTCCACACCCTGGACGCACATTTCTTTGCCCCGTCCGGTTCCTATCAGCTCGACGGCGGCGTAGGGGCGATCATGGATGGAACCTTCAGCATCCTTGGCGTTGCCCGCGCCTACCTGCAACCCGAGGAAGGGCTTGGCTCGAATCCCGCCCCACCGTCCTCGCCGAGTTATGCGCCGGCAAGCTCCGACTGGCTGCCCACCGGCGGCTGGCATTACAACCCGGACTCGTCTGCCGGCTCCGGATTCACGACGCATTGCCCGACTTCCGGCGCGGCAACCGCGGACTCCGGGGCTTCGTCTGAATGCATGGGGAGTACGGCCACAGAACTCTATGACCAGGCGACGGGAAGCCAATATTCCACCACGGTCGGGAATCCATCTCCGAAAGAGGTTCTGGATGCCGCGAAGAAGCGCGTGGACGATGCGAAGGAAAAGAAGAATAAAGCAGAAGATGATCACCAAAATGCGGAGTGGAAGGTGGAACAGGCTTGGCAGAAGGGAGCTTTGGGAGCTCCCGGGGGAGCCTTCAATAATGATAATATGAAGGCCTTCCATGACGCATCCATGGCGAGAGCGCAACTGGCCAGAGCGGAAGATCTAGAAAAAATTGCCCACTCTCCAGCTCACAAGAAAGCCGTAGAAGACGCGAAAGATGAGTACGAGAGACTCGATAAGGCAGAAAGAAGATCCCATGATGAACTACCTAAGAAGTTCACCACAGAGGATCGCGCCGCTTATGATTTCGCGGTGTGGGCTGCCAGGGAGGCGGAAAAAGACCTGTTAAAAGCCAAGGCGGGGCTTCGCGAAGCTGAAGGGGATCTCAAAGCCGCAGAAAAGGCTATGAAGGATTCGGCGCCCAGCACCCCTGGCACAACACCCAGCTCACCTGGTACGCCTAATACTCCCAGCACTCCCAGCGTGCCAAGCACGCCTGCTACACCCAGCACCCCGAGCACGCCAGGCACCCCTGGTTCTCCCGGTACTCCAGGCACCCCCAGCACTCCCAATACTCCTGGCAGTCCCGGCACACCCAGCGCTCCCAGTACGCCCAGCGCCCCTGGCACTACGAGCCCCCCCGAGGTCAGGATACCGATCGGTTAGAGTCCGTAGATTCGAGGAGGTCAGCGGCGGACTTGTGCTTTCTTGCCGATGAAGTGCTTGCTGCACGAGCGATTTCTGAAACTGTGTAGCTGAAAGAGCTCACGACAATTCGCAGAGTGATACAGGCAGGTCGATTCTCATCTTGACGACGATGTCCGGCAGATCGGCCGATACAGTGGAGCATGGCCGAATCGCGTCTAAAGCATTGCGAAGGCCTCTTCCGCGCAAGCCTCTTCCGTTTTGGCCAGCGCCGCTCCCAGTCGCGCGGCAAGCGTCTCAACGAACGGCGGATGCATCAGCTCGAAATGACGGCCGTCAAGAATCTCCTCGCTGAATTCTCCGCGCGCGATCCGCTTGCGAATGCTGGGCGAAACAGGCAGATCGGTAAGCCACGACAGCCCTCCCCGACCGAGCCACACAGGCGCATCCACCGCCTCGGCTTTGATGGACTCGATAAGATTTGCGTGACGGATGAAGACCGCAAAGAACCGCTTCAGGCCCGCGTCGCCGCCATTGCCGATATCCACTCCCTGTTTAGCCAGCCAGCTCGTTGCAAGGCGCAATTGCGCCGCCTCGTCCTTCGTCTTCAAGATGCTTCTCGCAACCTCCATCATGGAGCCGGAAAGCTCTTCTTGTTCATGCTGCTGCGGCAAAGCCGGTTCGCCGGCGAGATGGTCGAAAACCTCCGCAATCAGATTCTTGAGGACTCGTTCGCGCGGGAAGGCGGGGTCAAGCATGGCAACAGGCGTCTCGATCAGGGCAACGAGGGAGACTCTTCGGCCGCGCCGCTCCAGTTCGCGCGCGGTAGCGAGTGCAAAAAAGCCGCCCGCGGAAAACCCCGCAAGCCGCAGGTCGCCTTCCGGTTGTTTACAACCAATAATTTCCGCATAGTTACGCGCCATCTCCTCAACTGAATTCCATTCATCGCCGGCGCCCGCAAGCATGCGGGACTGGATGGCAAGAACTGGAAACCCCTCTGGCAATTGCGCTGCCAATGCGTCATAGATGGCGGTTCCTCCTCCTGCGGGATGCATGAAGAAGATTGGAGTGCCGAGGGTGCAGGCACGCAACGTCAACATTTGTTCAGTCCCTGGCGCTAGCTCGATTGTCGGATTCCCATTGCGCTCGATAGTTTGGACTTCGACCTTAGCGTCTGCGGGCTTGGCCACGCCGGCGTCGAGGCTTTCAAGCACAACGGCGGCAAGGCTGGCTACAGTGGTGCTTGCCGATATCTTGCTTGTCGGCAACGAAATGCCGAATTGCACTTCGAGGCGGTTCAACAACTCGAAAGCCATCAGCGAATCGAGGCCGGCTTCCCTCAGCGGACGGTTTGGCTCGAGTCTTGCGGCACTCGTCCGCAAGACTCTTGCGACCGATTCGCCCACGAGCGCGCAGGCCAGTGCGGGCTTCTCAGAATCGGGCGCGGACCGGATGGTTCTGCGAAGATCGCTGTCGCTTCCTGTTGCCTGTTGGGATGAAGCGACAAAGACCTCGGAGAATCTCGGCGCGGGCGACGCATGTGGCACATTGCCGAATAGTCTCTGCCAGTCGACATGCATGAAGCCGATTTGCGTTATGTTCCTTTGCAGCAGCCGGCCCAGCATCTCTGTCGCTTGCGCAGGGCCAATGCCATAAACCCCATGCGCGGCGAGGTGATGGGCGACCTCCGGGTTGCGAGCCAAGACGCCCACTTCGCTCAGCGCACCCCAGTTCACGCTGAGCGCGGGCAAGCCCAAGGCGTTCCGATGATGCGCCAACGCATCGAGGAAGCAATTTGCAGCGGCATAGTTCGCTTGTCCCGCCGTTCCGACGAGCGCGCTCACCGACGAAAACAGAACGAAATGATCCAGCAGGAGCTTGGACGATGCAACGTGCAGATTCCACGCGCCGGCGACTTTGGGCGCCATCACGCGCGCAAACCGCTCCGGCGTAAGCTGCGGCAAGAATCCGTCGTCAAGCACCATCGCGGCATGAAAGATTCCGCGCAGAGGAGCCAACTCGCGGTCAATCTGCGCCAGCACCCGCTCCACTTGACGCTCGTCCGTGACGTCGGCCTTGACGACGAGCACATTTGCGCTGCGCCGTTTCAATTCCGCAACAGCCCGTTTCGCTTCAGGAGCGGCCGCACCGCTTCGGCCTGTCAGGACCAGGTTCTTCGCCCCACGTTCGACCATCCATTGAGCTACAGCGAGCCCGAACCCTCCAAGTCCTCCAGTGATCAGATAGGATGCCTTCGCTGAAAACTCGATTGCTCTTCTCGGCGGCGCGGACCTGGGCGCAACCTTGACATCCTGCATGGATAGAACAATCTTGCCGATGTGCTTTGCCTGTGCCATGAAACGGAACGCATCCTCGGCCTGCGAAACCGGCAGTGCCAGATGCGGCAGCGGTTGCAATTTGCCGGAGCGGAACAACTTCAAGATTGTTTGCAACAGACTTTGAACGACATTAGGCTGGCTCGCGATAACCTGCCCCATGTCGATCACAAACATGGAAACATTGCTGCGCATTGCACGCAAGCCGATGGCCGTGTTCGCATAGACGTCCCGCTTGCCAATTTCAAGAAACCTGCCGCCCGGCGCCAGCACCGACAAGCCTATTGCAATGGCGTCGCCAGCCAGTGAGTTCAAGATAAGATCGACTCCGGCGCCCTTTGTGAAAGTGCGAACCTCGTCGGCAAACGCTGTGGACCGCGAATCCATGATGTGGCGGATGCCGAGTCTGCGCAGATGGCTGCGCTTTTCGTCATTTCCCGCTGTTGCAAAAACTTCCGCGCCCGCCAGTTGCGCGATCTGAATGGCCGCGAGGCCTACGCCGCCGGTGGCTGCGTGAATAAGGATGCGCTCACCGCGCCGGATTCTGCCGAGATGATGAAGCGCATACCACGCTGTCATGTATGCCACGGGAATCGTCGCAGCCTGCTCAAAGGAAAGGCGCGCGGGCTTGCGCAGGACAAACTCCGCGGGAACGGTGAGATGTGACGCAAAGCACCCCGCTCCGCTGGCGATAACTTCATCGCCGATTGCAAACTCTTCAACCTGGTTGCCGACGGCAACGATGCGGCCGGAGCACTCGTCGCCGAGCAGCAGGTCGCGATCGCTCTCCATCGGATAAATGCCGAGCGATTTCATCACGTCGCGGAAGTTCAAAGCCGCCGCGCAAATCTCGATTTCAACCTCGCTCGCCCTCGGCTTGCGTCGCCGGATTTCGTGCAAGTCCAGTTGATCCATCACGCCGGAGGCCGGAATTATCAGCCGATAACCGCGTTTGCGAGACAGCGCTGCGCGAGAGGAGTGCGAATCCAGCGAGATCGGGGCAAGCCGGTTTGCAAAGCGGGACTCGCCGCGCCATGCGACTTCGGTCTCGCCATCGCCGAACACAATCTCCTGCAACAAAACCGCAGCGGCGTCTTGCCGATTGTCGGAAGACAAGTCGACCATCCGGCAGGCGAGATGAGGAAACTCGGTCAAGACGGTGCGGCCGACTCCCAGCAGAGGCGACTGCGCCACAGAGATACTGTCTGCCGGGCCGGTGCATTGTGCGCAGCGCGTGACCAGCCATACTGGCGCCGCGGCATTCTCTATTGCCATTGCTTGAACCAGATGCAAAACGCTATGGCATCCACCGGCCTCGGCTTGAAGCAGCGAACGCGGATCCAATTCCTTCGCGGCGGGCGCATCCAGGCTCCAGAGATGAACGACGCCCGCAATCTTCTTGTCGATCGCCTTGGCAAATAAATGCCGCAGATCCGCCTGAAGTGACGTTGAAATGTTCTCAGTGCTTGCACCGATCAGCCCGGAGTATTGTTCCTGAAAGAGAAGCAGCGGAGATGCACCGCGCTCCTTCAACAGGGAACCAAGTCTTTCGGCAACGCCCGAGCGGTCCGCGAATATCAACCACGTCCCCGGCTGCGGTTGTTCGAGGGTTAAGGCAGCCTGGCTCAACGGCTTGTTTACCCACTTCGTTTTGTAGAGCCAGTTATCCGCATCCTCATTGCTGGAGGCACTCATGCCACGCACAGCCTGGACCCGATAGCCTTGGGCGGCCAGCAGCACACAGCCCTCCTCGTCGCAGATCTGAAAGTTCCAGACGAAGGCATGCGAATTGGAGTGAACGAGTTTGGCGTGGCAGAAGACTACCGTTCCAGGCTTTGCGAAGAATGCGATGCGGTCGATGCGAGCGGGCAAGAAGGTGCGCCTGTCTTGCGACTCGGATGCGGCGAACTGCGCAACCTGAAAACAGGCGTCCAACAGCGCGGGGTGAATCAGGAACTGCTCAGCGCCGGCAACAAGTTGCCGCGGCAACTCAACCCGCCCCAAAGCTTCGCCGTCGCGCTTCGAAACGATTGCAGCCTGGATAGCTTTCAAGGCACACTCTGGCGGCCGGCGCGCAGATTTTCACGGAGCCGGCTTGCGGTTCACCGCAACCAAACCCCAACTGGCAAAGCAGCTTGAAATGGGCTGCATCGAGGGCAGGCGCCGGTTGTGAGCGGGGCAGGCGGAGGGCTAGAGTTTGGCGTGGCTGCCGTCGCAGAGAACGGGATTGGCGCTATGCTTGCATCCGCAGAAGTAGACTGTTTTGGTCTCAGTCGCTTCGTATTTCACAGGCGTGAATTCACCACCCCTGTGGCTGCCATCGCAGAAGGGTTGGTTGGCGCTCAGGCCACAGGCGCACCAGCGATAGGTTTTCCCGGCTTCGACTTCAACGGGGTAGGGGCTCTTTTGGGCGATCGTGGGTTCAGGCATCGAAAACGTTCTCCTTGAAAGGCAATGGAACTATTATCGCCGAAAGCGCGCGACGGTTGCGCGATCCAGACACCCCCCGGAGGCTTGAGCTGCTTCTTCCGGCATCCGATATCTTCCGGCCGATAAAGCAACCGGGAAACGGCTGACATTGCAAGGTTGTCCGCGAGGGTCTCATTGCACTCCAGGACCGTCGGGGGTACCCTCCTGGTCAATAGAAGCCAGAATCAATGCCGGGGATCTCTGCGACAATCGCAGAAATGTCCTTTGCGCCGTGGCAACCGGAATTTGGTATGGCCGGGCGAGCAGAGCGGTCACGCTGGAAAATCAAAGGAACGGACTTGGAGCGAGTGCGATGACGGATTTGTTGAATTTGGCGATGTTGGTTTGCGCTTCAGCAGGCTCAATGGCATTTGGCATCCTGGCAGCCTATGGAATCCTCCGCGCGGGCTTTGCGCTCATGCGTCCTCAAGCTCGGCGCGACGAAGTGAAGGCGCGGACGGAAATGGCGCGGGTGTTGTGAAGAAAAGGGATCAGCGGTTGGATGGAATTTATTGGGGATTATGCAGGTTGTGAAGAGCTTCCTTGAGTAAAGCTTGCTAGCGCCTGAATTTGGAATCCATAGCGAGTTTTGTTGGCGGAGCGGTGAAAGCCGATCGCTGAAATCTCTTCTTACAACCCTTGCCGGTGTCAGTTGGGCGGATTGCCGCGCTGTTGCAACTGCTGTTCGCGCTGCTGCTGTTCCTGCAAATAAGCCTGCGGGGGAGTGCGCTGCGGAAAGCCGGGGCGGAAGATTCCAGGGGCGGTTGGCGGAGGCTGCGGCGCTGGTTCGTCGGCATCGGCATCGTCGTCGTTGCTGCTGGCTGGGTTGTTCGCGGAGGCCGGCTGCGCCTCGCCGGTATGGCGAACGCTGAGCTCAATTTGCCTGGGCGCTCCCTGGCCCTGGTCGCCAATCATGAGTATGTTGTAGCCGGAGCCTTGAAGAAGCTGAGATAGTACGTCGCGCGCCTGACCGGGACCATAAGCGCCAAAAACTCGCTCATCCTCGCCCAACCCTTCAACTTTGGCGCCGGAGGCCGTGGAAAAATCCTGCAATATCTGTTGCAGGCTGGAGTTTTGAGCGTCGATGCGGAGGCCCTGACTGTCCCACACAACGGTAGCGAGCGCCGGACGGTTGTTGGCAGGCCAATCGGGAAGTGCGGGAACAGAAGGGGTCACCTGCGCGGGCGCCACTGAGGCCGGCGGCGTAGCCGGATGAGTTGCGCTGGGTCGGGGGTGGGGATGAAGCACCTTATGCGCGGGGCTGGTTGCAGAAATCGCCGCCGGCGTTTGCGCTATGAGGTGGGTGATTGGGACGAAGAGCAGAATTGCGAGAAATGCCAGAGCGGTTGCATGAAAACATCCATGAATGGTCGACTTCTCCGTTTTGAAAAGGCGCAGATAGCTTCCCTTGAGGATATGCGGCGTACGGACCGTACCCTTGCGGAATTGCGGCGGGATGAAGGTGCGCATGGAAATCGGTTCCTGATTTCGATGGCGGCAGCCCGGCGGCGGCCTCCGGATTTGAACGAGTATTGGGAGACGGCGATTGGTTGCCACTCCACTGTACTAGACTATCAGTGGCCCGCGAACGCTCAAAGGAGTTTTGCCGGCCAGGGAGAGGATGCCTGAGGATGTCTGAAAAAATGCGCCTCTGCTGGAAGATTGGGGCAGCCGCGGGATTGGCGTTTGCGTTGCTGGCTTTGCCGCGTGCGAGCCACGCCGCGAATTCCGTGAGTTGCACAACACAGGCTGAGCTTTTTCCGCAAGATCGCGAAGCCCTGGTTGCCGCCGGTGGGCGGCTGTCCGAAGCCGTTGCACAGCAGGATTACGTCACGCTGAAAGTGGCACTGCTGCCCGCCGAAGCCGGGGAGTGGGACGGGATTCACGGGGCCGTGGAACAGGCTGCTCCCTTGGTGCTGGGCGGAAAGATTCAACTGCGGAGCGTCTATCTTCTGGACGCATCCAGCCTCGCGGCGCCGGGCGACACGCAGTTCTTCTGCTCGAATTCAAGCGGCTCAATCACCGTGACCATCACCATGCGGGCGCTGCCGCCCGGCCGTTACGCCGTGGTGCTGGCCGATGCGGCAGGGGCGCAACTTGGCGGGCAATTGGGGCTGATTCTAGCCTGGGATCCGACAGGCGCAACGGCGGCCTGGAGGCTTGCGGGCGTGAGCGCAAGGCAAGGTTCCTTTGACGGGCACGATGGGGTTTGGTGGTGGGAGCGCGCCCGCGAGCTGGCCAGGTCCGATCAGCCCTGGAGCGCATGGTACTGCTATGAAGCGGCGCGGACTCTGCTGTTGCCGGTGGATTTTCTCTCATCGCCAAACCTGGAGAAGCTAGGCCAGGAACAAGCGCAGATCAAGGGCTCGCCGCTGGACGCATTTCCTTATTCGCTTGCCGACGGCGATCGCACCTGGAAGATCGACGCGGTTCGCCTTGACGCCTCGCTGCGCCAGGCGGATTTGGCAGTGACCTACGAATCGACGGGCGTAACCGACCAGGCCGCGGTCCGCACTGAGGCGGTTGCGGTGCTGAGCGCGCTGCTCAAGGCACAGCCAGGGTTGCGCCAGACCTTCCACGGGCTGTGGGCCTATGCCGCGAAGGACGGTAAGCGGACGCCGGTGATCGAGTTGCCAATGGGGCAGATACCGTAGAAGCAGAGAAGCGGGAGAGCCTGATTGAGCGCAACAGGAACGGGCTTCCCAGGCTGCGGAAAAACTTGGCGTCTTGGGTGAAACTTGCGGCAAACGTCCCTCAGCGGCTAAAGCCAGCATTGATTCTGCTGGCTTTATGCGGGGGTTGAAACTCCGCCTCCCTCCGGATAGAGTTTTTCCGCGGCCTGTAAAGCCGGTGGATGCTCGAATGCGAGTCTTGGGGCGCCTGGCGGTGCGCCCATGGTAATCTGGATTGCAACCTACAGGAGGTGCGCCGTGCAATACGAAGACGAAATCGCCAACCTATCCTCCTTTCAAGCGGACCAGTAAACGCCGCAGAGGATTCCCCTCGGAAACCCACGTCAAAAAAGGTCACCGGATCGTCCATGGCGATAAAGACCTGACTGAAAAGCTGGGGCGCAACGATCTGTGCCCGTGCGGCTCTGGCCTGCGTTTTCAAGCGGTGCTGCATGAAGTCCGGGCTGTTTGATGGCAGCCGACGGCACTACTTTTTTCCGCGAGTAGGCGCGGTGGAATCCCAGGTCTCGAAAACGAGACCTGGTGCACCGAACTCTCCAGGAAGTTCCTGTCAATCGTTTAGGAGCATCAACCGGCCTAAGGGGGCGGTTGCTCGAATTCGAGACATAGAGCGTCCGGCATTTGCGATGGTTTGGAAAATGGGTGTCGTGGTTCGCGGTATCCGACCCATTCCGCACAAAACGTGGAAAGGATGGGGCACCCGGCGAAATAATCTGCAAGATTTGAAAATAAACAGGGGGGGGAGGGGGTATTAATTATCTGGTAAACAGCGCCGTGGAAGTGAAGGCATGGGGTAGCGGGTTCGCGCGTGTTGAGAGATGCCATGGGATGATTGTGCGCTTCCGTGCGGAAATTTTCGGCAAGGAATGAAGGAATGCGGCGGTTGGGGGCGTGGTTTCC
>Ga0302320_10003639_pt1 | contig 35579 bp, 27 predicted proteins | sample Bog_T0_3_FD_202130 | JGI IMG/M metagenome (GOLD analysis project Ga0302320, IMG submission 202130) | Peat permafrost microbial communities from Stordalen Mire near Abisko, Sweden - Bog_T0_3 | ecosystem: Environmental > Terrestrial > Soil > Wetlands > Peat | place: Sweden: Abisko, Stordalen Mire...
AAGGTTCCCATGTCTCCCATTTTTCGAGCACGATGAACCAGAGCAGACAAAACAGCCAGCTAACAATGTGCGGCCGCGCATAAAGGTGAATCATGGAAGCGGCCTCCGCCAGTAGCATCAGTACCACCGCCAGTAGCAGGCTGGTTCCTCTTATTAGCAACTGGGAAAGAAGCACCATAAAGATGCCCGCGAACAACGCGGCGCAGAGCCAGACGACGCCGTTCAACCCGCATGTGCGATGCAAAACTCCCAGCCCCGCGTCGTACAGCCACTCCCAGGCAAACCACGGTTGCCCTTGCATGGTCGAAGAAAACGGATCGGTCCGAGGGAGCGTGTGAGTGTCAAGAATCCGCTCGCCCATGCGTATGTGCCATCCGATGTCCGGATCGGCGAGCGGACGGTTCGCCAAGCTTCCTGCGAGCACTGACCAGAAGAGAAAGATGAATACGATATCCCGAACCGAAGGCAGGAGAAAACGCAGAATTGTCGAACTGGGCTGCGCTGGTGTTGTCATCAATCTTTATGGAAGCAATGTATGAAGTAGAAGTGTATGCGGAGCCCGTCGGCGAGACCAGCAAAATGGTTAGTGCAACTTGGCCTGGAACCCCCAAAAAAAGTTCGGGTCGAGGACGGTCCCAAGTGAATCTCTATAGTGAGCGTTGAATCATCGCCTGATCGAGGAGCGCCACAGGATTTATGCCCAGCCGCACGAAACCGCGAGTTGTGATCGTCGGGGCGGGCTTTGGTGGCCTTACGGCCGCCCGTAAAATTGCGCATCTCCCGGTTGAGGTCACCGTCCTCGATCGCAGAAATCACCATATTTTCCAGCCTCTGCTCTATCAGGTCGCGACTGCGGGCCTCTCACCGGGCGAAATCGCGGCGCCAATTCGTTGGATCCTCCGCTCTCAGTCCAATATTGAAGTCTTACTTGAAGAAGCGGTGGATTTCAGACTGAACCAGAAGCAAATCGTCACCCGCGAGCGGGTCATCGATTATGATTTTCTAATAGTCGCTTCTGGCGCCACCCACGCGTACTTCGGCCACGACGAGTGGGAGCCTTTCGCTCCGGGCTTGAAGACGATAGAAGACGCGTTGGAGATCCGCCGCCGCGTTCTCTTGGCCTTCGAATTAGAGGAGCGGCAAACCGCTTCCGGTCTCGGCGGGCCGCCCTTGCAGTTTGTAGTCGTTGGTGGCGGACCAACAGGCGTCGAACTGGCAGGAACTCTTGCCGAGATCGCGCGTCATGCCCTCAACAACGAATTCCGCAACATCGATCCGCGCCATAGCCGCATCCTGCTGGTCGAAGGCGGACCTCGCGTCCTGCCTTCGTATACGGAGGATCTGTCCCGCAAAGCCGAAGACCAGTTGCGCCACCTGGGAGTCGAGGTTCGTACATCAAGTATGGTCACTGGCATCGAGCCGGGCGCGGTCTGGATCGGCAACGAAAAGATTGCGGCGCCAGTGATTTTATGGGCAGCTGGCGTGGCTGCTTCCCCGCTCGGCAAGAAGCTGGGCGCCCCCGTTGACCGCGCCGGCCGTGTGCTCGTGCAACCCGACCTGAGCGTTCCCGGCCATCCTGAGGTATTTGTCATCGGCGATCTTGCTGCATTAAGAGACGGGAGTGGCAAATTGCTCCCGGGAGTCGCGCAGGTGGCCATTCAGCAAGGAACCTTCGCCGCGGAAATGATTGGGCGCGAATTGGAGCACCAGCCTCGCCTCGATTTCCATTACCACGACAAAGGCAGCCTCGCCACGATTGGTAGAGCGGCGGCCGTTGCTCAGATTGGCAAGGTTAAACTGTCGGGATATTTCGCTTGGCTGGCGTGGCTTTTCATCCATATCCTTTTCTTGATCGGCTTCCGCAATCGGCTGATCGTGATGATCCAGTGGGCTTCTTCGTATCTCACTTATGAACGCGGCGCACGCCTCATCACCGGCAGCAACGAACTGGTGGGATGGAAGTCGCCCCGGCCCAAACCTTCGTCGCCGGTTGAAAGCACAGACGAGGCTGAGCCGAGAGTCCCTGCGCAATCGCGCAGGTGATGCGGTTTCCCTCCAGTCGATATAATTGGCTTGCCGTGAAACGCGCCGCTCTCTTGTTCGTCAAATCTGTCGCCGTTATAACTGTCCTCGTAAGTGCGCTATTTCTTTCCCAGCCGCTTCGTGCCCAGGAGGGCGCTACGTCGGGACGAACCGCCGGCCAAAGCATCGTGGGTCACACGCTAGTCGTAATTCCCTTCGAAAATGCGTCGCCGACACCAGGGCTTGAGTGGCTCGGGGAATCCTTCCCCGAAGCCTTCCACGAGCAACTCAGTTCTCCCATTCTCTACGTCACCAGCCGGGACGAGCGCCTTCGCGCTTACGATCGCCAGGGAGTTCCGGCCGGCGTGCATCCCTCCCGCGCCACAGTGTACCGCCTCGCCGAGCAGATGGATGTCGACTACGCCATTCTTGGCTCGTACCAGTACAACGGCACGCGCCTGACTGCAACGGCGCAATTACTCGACATGCGGGCTCAGAAACTGCTGCCGCCTGCGACGGAATCGGGTGCGCTCGCCGACTTAGGCGCGATTCAATCCGCCTTGGGTTGGGACTTGCTTCGCCAAATCCGCTCTGATTTCTCTACTCCCCAAAATGCTTACGTTGCTGCCGCAGTTCCGATCCCCCTGGATGCTCAGGAGAACTACGTGCGCGGCTTGCTCGCGGCTAAGGCGGAAGAGAAGGCGCAAGATTATCGCGAGGCGACCCGCATCAATCCCTCGTTCGCTCAAGCCTGGCTCGAACTGGGGAAAACCTACTACGCACAGCATGCCTACGAGCCGGCAATCGCCGCCTTAAGCCAGGTTCCGCGAAATACAGAAGTCGCGCGCGAAGCTAATTTTTATCTTGGCCTCGCCGCTTATGCTCACGGAGACTTCGCCAAATCCGAAAGCGCCTTTGAATTTGTCGCTGCGCGTTTGCCTCTGGCTGAGGTTTACAACAATCTTGGAGTCGTGGCCGCGCACAGAGGCCAGAAGCGCGCTTCCGAATACTTCGAAAAAGCAATTGAGGACGATCCCAGCGACGCCGACTATCATTTCAATCTAGGTGTCGTGCTGGCCCAGGAGGGGGATCGCGCCGGCGCAACGCGCGAACTGCGAACCTCGCTCGACCGTCGCCCGAATGACCCCGAAGCAAGAATCGCTCTTGAATCGGTGACGCAGCCAAGTGCTGCCGGTATTGTGCCGACGAGCGTCGTTTCCAAGACCCCCATCGAGCGCATCAAGCGAAACTACGAAGAAGACACTTTCCGCCAGATGACCACGCAAATGGCAAGTTGGGCCGAACAGCGCTTCGCCCGCTCCGATCCCCACGCCCATGCGCGCTTTCACATTGAACTCGGCAAGGAACTAATGGCACACGGCTTCACGACCGAAGCCGAAGTCGAGTTCCGTCACGCTGCGGCCGTCGATCCATCGAGCGCCGCGCCTTCATTGGCACTTGCTGAAGATTACGATGCGCAAGGGGACCCTACGCAAGCGCGCGCGCAGGTCGAGGCCGCTCTTCACATCCGCGAGTCTGCCGAAGCTTACCTGATTCTCGCCCGGATCGATCTGAAGGAAAATCGAATGGACGAAGCTGCCCAGGACATCGGCCGGGCGTTGCAACTCGAACCCAATAATTCGGCCGGCCAAGATTTGAAACGCACCTTAGCAGCCAAGCTCGCGGAGAAAGCGCAGCCGCTGTCGCAACCATGAATCCTTTGAAATCGTTTCTCCATCCTCGCAACCCAATATTTAGAAATCGACTTTTGTCTGTGATTTCCTTCGCCACCCTCGCCGTTTTATTCTTCGCTTCGGTTTGTTCAGCTGACGTCTTGAAGATCGCTGTCGACGACACCATTCAGCCGGTCACCGTCGAATACATTGGCCGCGCCATCGACACTGCCGCGAAGAATCACGATCAGGCAGTTCTGATCGAAATCAACACTCCCGGAGGCTTGGTCGACTCCACTCGCGAGATTATCGACCACATCACTGCTTCTCATGTGCCCGTAATCGTCTACGTAACGCCCGCCGGCAGCCGAGCCGGATCGGCAGGAATTTTCATCCTCGAAGCCGCCGACGTGGCTGCCATGGCGCCCGGAACCGCAGCGGGCGCAGCTCATCCCGTGACGCTCTACGGTAAGCCCGACGACACGATGATGAAGAAGATCGAGAACGACGCTGCCGCGCTCATGCGTTCGGTGGCGACTCGGCGCGGACGCAATGTCGATCTCGCCGAAAGCGCTGTCCGTGAATCGAAGTCATTCACCGAGCAGGAGGCGCTCGACAAGAAACTGATCGACTACGTCGCCTCCAGCGAGCAGGATCTATTCCGCCAGATGGACGGCAAGACTTTCAAACGCTTCGACGGAACCTCCGCAACCCTCACCCTGACCGGCCAGCCGGTCACGATTTATCAGATGACTCTGAAAGAGCGGATCCTCTCCTACATCATGGATCCAGACATCACTCTGATTTTCCTGCTCATCGGCGCTCTCTGCGTCTATTTCGAATTCAATCATCCGGGAGCCGTCTTGCCGGGTACGGTCGGCGTCATCTTCATCCTGCTGGCTGCCTTCGCGTTGCATCTGCTGCCGATGAGCTTTGCGGCTCTGACGATGATTCTGGTGGCCTTCGCGCTCTTTGCCGCTGAGGCCAAGTTCGCCAGCCACGGCGTTCTCACTACGGGCGGAATCGCGCTCCTGACCCTGGGAGGATTGCTCCTCGTCGACGGGCCGATCCCCGAGATGCGCGTTCACCTGGCGACTGCGCTCGCCGTAAGCATCCCGCTCGGGCTGATCACGGCCTTTTTGATGAGCATCGCCGTGCGTGCCCGGCGCAACAAGCAAGTGAGTGGAGCTGCGGGATTGATCGGGGAATTTGGAATAGCCCAAAGCATGCTCGCGCCCGCCGGAAAGGTCTTCGTCCACGGCGAACTCTGGGACGCGGTTTCGACGATTCCGGTTGCAGCCGGAGACCAGATTGTGGTGCGCCAGATCGACGGCTTGACGCTCCGGGTCGAACCCACGATGGCGACGCGGCCGGCGATGGCCTGAGATTCTCTTTGGCGATTTTGTGGCAAACGCCCGAATCTTCCTCAATAACGGCGCGTCCAACTCGTCACCGCCGACAGGCCCTTGCGTGCGCTACAATCCGCTCATACTCTTCTCATGAGTTGATGGAGGCACTATGGATCTCGGGTTTCCGGTGATCGCCATTGCGGTAGTGATTATCGTTATTTACTTTCTGAGTTCAATCAAGATTCTGGCCGAATACGAGCGCGGTGTAATCTTCCGCCTGGGACGCCTGATGGGACAAGCGAAAGGTCCGGGTGTGATTCTGGTTTTCAGCCCGATCGACCGCATGGTGCGGATTTCCCTGCGCCAGGAAGCTCTCGAAGTTCCTCCCCAGGACATCATCACCCGCGACAACGTAACTTTGAAGGTAAACGCGGTTATTTTCCTGCGTGTGATCGATCCCAACAAGGCTGTCGTCGAGGTCTCGAACTACGCCTACCAGACTTCGCAGTTTGCCCAGACAACCTTGCGTTCTGTGCTTGGCGAACAAGAACTCGATGAACTGCTGGCGCATCGCGACAAGATCAATTTGCGCCTGCAGAGCATTCTCGACACCCACACCGCGCCGTGGGGTGTGAAAGTAGCAAACGTCGAGGTCAAGCAAGTAGACATGCCGGAATCGATGTTGCGTGCGATGGCAAAGCAGGCGGAGGCCGAGCGCGAAAAGCGCTCGAAGATCATCCACGCCGAGGGAGAATTTTCTGCCGCGCAACGACTGGTGGATGCCGCCCATTTGCTGTCGTCCGAGCCCGCCAGCATCCAGTTGCGGTATCTCCAGACGCTGACCGAGATAGGAGTGGAGAAAAACACGACGGTCGTCTTTCCGGTGCCGATCGATTTCTTCTCGGGCATGCAGCAGTTGCTCGGAGGCGGAAAGGCTCCGGCAGCGCCAGCAGCAACCCCGAAGGCCTGAGGAAAGCGCAACTGGCAGCCGGCCGGGTCCTAAAGCGACTTACTACGCACAGAGACTTATGACACGAACCAGGGTTTCAGTTTCAGAGAGAGGTCCGAGTTAATCGCATGCCGACGGCGCAACAGGATACGGAAATCACGCTCGGCACTGGACGCATGCTGGTGATTTTTTTTGGCTTGGTGCTGGTCTGTGCTTTTTTCTTTGCAGTTGGATTCTCGCTAGGACGGAAAACGGCGGGGTCCGGTTCAGCTGGATTGCTGAGCACTTCAACAGTTTCTCCTTCGGCCATCGTTCGACCTTCAGCTGCAAAGAACGACGGAACGCAACCATCCGGCCAAACAGGTGACTTTGGATTTTACAAAGCGGTAGGGGAGAAGACGGCCGATACCGGACTCACACCCGCGGGTCCGGAGGCGCACACCGCTTCGACTGGCGCGGGCGACGCTCAAAGAGCGTCGAATCCCGGGGCAGCAGATGCCGGAAGTACTGGGTCACCGGATGGAGGATCGTCGGCCGGAGGATTAGCGAGTTCCGGGACCGCGACCGCCGTTGCCGCGAGTGGCAACTACTACGTACAAGTCGCCGCAGTCAGCCGCCAAGAAGATGCGGAGTCGCTGGTCGAGGCTCTGAAGAAAAAGCAATATCCGGCCTTTAGTTCGAATAACCCCGCGATCGACAAGTTTTATCACGTGCAGGTCGGCCCGTACGGCGAACTAAAGGATGCGGAGTCGATGCGAGCGCGACTCATCCACGATGGGTACAATCCGATTGTGAAAAAGTAAGAATGAGGAGAAGGAGTAGGAAGGAATGCGCGGGCTTGTGAGTGACTGGCCTGTGTTGAATCTGGCTTCGGCCTCGCTTCAAAATCCAAACTTCCGAATTGAACTTCGCTCAGTTCCCTGCGCTAGCTAGAAAAACTTTCCCCTCGTCCTTGTTGTCCTTTGCATGCAAAGGAATATGCCCTTCCCTTTGGCCGAGTGTGCGCACGTGGCTAATCAGGTCGGCGACTTCAAACGGCTTCGCCAGCATTGGCACCCCGTGCTCCTGTAGAAAAGTTCGAGTCTGCACGTCAATCACCGTGGAGAATGTCAGCAGCAGCTTTTTTTCCAGGCCGGGACAGTTCTTGGCGATCCATTCGTAAATTTCGCGGGCACTCGACCCTCCGGGCATGCGGCCATTCATCACGACAACATCGAATGAACCTGCCAGCAATTTCGCCTGTGTGTCTTCGACGCTCATTGATGTAGTGATGTCGGCCCCCGCGCCAACCAGAACGTCGCGTTCGAACTCGAGCACCGCCTCTTCGTCTTCCACCAGCATCACGCGCCCGGCGAGCAACGACTCGCGACGAGCGGGGGCGGCGGCTTCCGGTAATGCCGGCTTCTCGCTAGCCACTAAACGGACTTGGATGGTCGCGCCACCCTCGTCGCGATTGCGGGCGATGATTTCTCCGCCATGTTCTTTGACGATGCCGTAACAGATGCTCAGCCCAAGTCCGGTTCCCTTGCCGACTGATTTGGTGGTGTAGAAGGGATCGAAAATACGGCTGGGGTCCTTGATGCCCGGGCCACTGTCATCGAACTCGACACAAACGTAGGGATCTTTGGTAAAGACCCGAACTTTCAGCACGCCGCTGCCGCTGCTCTCGACCATGGCATCAAGTGCATTGTTGATCACGTTCAGGAAGACCTGCTCCAACTGGTGTGGATCGCCAAGCACGGAAGGAATGTCTTCCGGAATATCGCGTTCGAGCGACACGTTGTTGACCCGTAAATCGTATTCACGCAGGGTCAGCGACTCTTCCAGAGCCTTGCGCAAATCCACTTCCTGCTTCTGTGGCTTGCGTTGACGCGCAAATGAAAGAAGATTCTGCACGACGCGGTGTGTGCGCTGCGCCTGTTTGAAGAGCTTGCGCACGTAGTCGGCGGAGCGGTGATCGAGCCCTGCGCCTTCGAGCAATTGCGCGTAACCCAGGATTGCCGTCAGCGGGTTGTTCAACTCATGCGCCACCCCGGAGATCAACTGGCCAACCGCGGACATCTTCTCGCTCTGCAGAAGTTGTTCCTGTGTACGGCGCAGGTCTTCGTAGGCTCGGCAGGTTTCTTCGTAGAGCTGCACTTTTTCGATGGTGGTCGCCAGTTGGCGGCTGATGGCGACCAGCAGATTCTCGTCGTTACTCGAATAGTGTCGATCTTCTTTGCTGGCAATGCCCATGATGCCGATGGGTTTGTCCTTGCTCCACAGAACGACCCAAATCCAGTAGGGCAGGCGGTCGGCGCAGACAAACTCAACGACGGCCGGCGGCAGGTGCGGAGTGAAATCCTGTGTGACGACCTCGGCTCGCGAGCGCATGACCAGATCGCCCAGTCCATCCGGAAATACCACTTCGGCCATGCGAACCCGCGCTTCGCTACGGGGACCCCAGCCAGCACGCCGCCTGAAAGTGCCCTCGGGCTCGGCAGCGAGATAGACGGAGCCAGTCTCGGCCCCGAACAGTGAGATCACCTGGCGGAGGGTCAGGTTCAGAATTTCGTCGAGGTCGAAGGATTGGGTGGCGATTACGGCCATCGCATTGAGCGCATTCAATTCGCGATTGCGGCGGCGCATCTCGTCTTCCGACCGCTTTTTCTCGGTGATGTCGAGCACGAAACCCTGATAGCGTTCGATGCGCCCGTTCTGATCGCGTGTGGCGAAGCAACTCTGCGCCACCACCAGGATGGTGCCATCCTTCCGTCGCACGGAGATTTCGAAGTTGCGCACATAGTTATGCGCTTCAATTTCCCGGCGAAAAGCTTCACGCTCTTCGGCGACCGGATTTAAGACGCTACCCATGTCGAGAGCCATCAACTCATCGCGGCTGCCGTAGCCTAGCATGGTGACGAAGGCGTCGTTGCAATCGAGCAGATCGCCATCAAGGGTCGCGACGAAAACGCCTTCCTGCGCTTGCTCAAACAGCATGCGATACTTCTCTTCGGCCATCTGGCGCGCGGTGGTGTCGTGCACCACGTGGATCGTGCCCTTCAGCTGGCTTCCCTGCTCCGAATACGACGATGTCGAAACCACCGACTGGCCGCCGAAACAAAGATCGACTCCGTCTGTAAGGCCCATACCCCGCTCGCAATAGGGGCAACCGCTCCACTGGCGATTCTGCGGCAGCACCTCTTTACAGAGATTACCCAGCACATCTGCCGGAGCTTTTTCCAGCCTCTGCAGCAGAGCCTGGTTAGTCTTGAGAATACGAAAGTCCGCGTCGTGCGCCAGAATCAGATCCTGGATGGAATCGAATGTGTTCATCCACTGCCGCTGGGAGCGTAGGACCTGCTCGAGTAATCGCAGGTTCTCGACCGCAATCCCGAGCGACTGTACCGCTGTTTCGAGAAAGTCGAGTTCCTCGCGGGTGTGGCGGGAACTGCCGGAACACCCGAGCGCCAGCATGCCGATCGTCGATTTCTTGCCTCGTACGGGCAACAGTATCGTGTGGCGGATTCCCTGCTTCGCAAGTTGCACGCGTTCCGGTGTCGACAGTTCGGAACTCTGGACCACGGCGGCGTGATTTTCCTGCAGAATGCGAGTTTGCGCCTCGCTCTCCCCCGCCTGGCTGAGAGCTCGCAGAAAGTCTCCCGAGAGGCCGACGTGTTGGGTGGCCACCATTTGACCGCCATCGAGCAGCAGGAACCAAGCGGCTCTCGCACCCACGACCGCTTTGAGTTTTTCCAGAGCGGTCTGCATCATCGGGCCATGATTCTGACTGCGCGCGATGGTGACTGCCAGTTCGTTCAATACCGCGAGCCGCCGTGTGCGCAACCGTGAGTCGTCAAGCACTACGAGCAGCAAACTGGCGGCAAAAAGCAATTCGGCCAGAAGATAAGCCTGGCTCGGAATCTGGCTGGTGATCGGCGACCAGTTGAGGTTCAAGGTCAGCAAGCCGATGCCAAAGAGCACAGTTCCGATCCCGATGCGGCCCAGGCGATAGCGCAGAAGTTCGAATGCAGCGGCGGCGGCGATCACGCGGCAGGCGATATCCAGCCCCAGTCCGACACTTTTCGACTCTGAAAAGTAAAGCGGGTGCATCGCCGCGCCGACCAGCACAACCCACGAGAAGGCGACTACATAAGGCAAAATCCGTTCGGCGTGCGCCGACATCAGCGCCGCCACCGCGAACAAAGTCACCGCCAGCACAAAATCCGCCTGCGCGATTGCGGCCATCGTTCTTAATGGGAGGTGGAGCAGCCCGACGGTGGCGTCGCCACTGGTCATCGTGCCCGGCGTCAGCCAGAGAAAGGCGCAGTAGGAGAACCACCCCGCTCCCCATACCAGCAAGCAACGCTCACGAAAAACACGGAAGAATAACAGGCTCACAACCACCACGATCAAGGCGGCGGTTTCGCGCGCCGTGAGCCATGGCAGCGCGAAGAGGCCGATCGACTTTCCCAGGAGCAGGGCAGAATTCATAGAGGCGCGCGAACCCTAAACGGGGACGAACGGGCGCAAAAACACCCAGCTTTCTAAATATCATGCGTGGCCTTCCGTTAGGCCGCATTTCGGTCTTCGGGTGGTTACTTTCGGAATGTGAAGTTGTGGCCTAAAATAAGCGATACATTCCTCAGCACAATGCCTAACGATCGCATTCTCGTAGTCGACGATGAGGAGACAATCCGCGAGATTGTTTCTTCCATGCTGGCGGGCGCCCATTTCCAGACTCGCCAGGCGGCGAGCGGCGTGGAAGCCCTCTCGATTCTTGAATCTGGGGACGAATTCGATCTCGTTCTTTCCGACCTCATGATGGCCGAAATGGACGGAATTGCCCTGCTCGAGCGCTCGAAAGAGCGCTACCCCGACATGCCAGTCGTGATGGTCACGGCGGTCCATGATATTCAGGTTGCGCTGCAGGCCTTGCGCAATGGAGCCTACGACTACCTGCTGAAACCGTTCGAGCGCGAGCAATTGCTCGCCACCGTCCGCCGGGCTCTTGAAAATCGTCGCCTCAAGCGCGAAAACGATGCCTATCGCACCAACCTCGAGGCGCTCGTCGCCGCCCGAACCCAGCAATGGAAGACCGCTCTCTCAAAATTGGAGGAATCCTACGACATCACCCTGGAAGCCCTGGGCGACGCTCTCGACTTAAAAGACGCCGAGACCGAGCATCATTCCAAGCGTGTCACTGCTTACACCATTGCGATTGCCCGCAAGATGGGCCTCCCAAAAGAAGAGATTCGCGTCATCGCTCGCGGCGCGTTTCTTCACGATATCGGCAAGATGGCCATTCCGGACGACATTCTCACCAAGCCCGGCAAGCTCACCGAAGCCGAAATGGACATCATGAAAGAGCACTGCTACCGGGGATATAAGATCGTCTCTCGTATACCTTTTCTGGCGGAGGCGGCCGAGATTGTCTACGCCCACCAGGAGCGTTATGACGGCCTCGGCTACCCTCGAGGGCTCAAAGGCGAAGAAATTCCCCTCGGAGCCAGGATTTTCGCCATTGCCGACACGCTGGACGCCATGCGGTCCGATCGCCCTTACCGCAAGGCACAAAGCATTGCCGCTGCCCGCAAGGAAATTGAACTGTGGGCCGGTCGCCAGTTCGATCCTAGTATCGTCAAGGTGTTCCTTGAGATGCCCGACAACATCTGGGAAGACCTGCGGGAAGACATTAACGCGCCAAATACTCCTTTCCCAAAACTATAGCGGGCATCGTTTTTGACCTCGCATTACATCCAACCCAAGAAGTGAAGTGTCCAACGGTCCCGACTGCAGTGTTCCTCCTGTCGCGGGATCGGACCGGTGCCCGCCAGCATGTGCCTGATTCACATCTGGCTGGGCAGACCGGTTAGTGCCAACCGAGCAAGCGCGCGAGTTTCTCCCACTTTTTCTTGAGCGGTTTTTTCAGATCGCTTTCCAACGCAACTCCGCTCCAGGGTTGCATTCCTTAAGGAGGCCGGGACGGGCGCGAACTCTTCCCCGGTCATAAACCGCTAGTAAACGTGCGCTCGTGAGGATTCGTCAGATAATATTTGTTGCTCTTAGGAGAAACTTTATGAAAAGCAGGTTGCTGCTGGTTGCTTTGATATCGGTCCTCAGCACTTTCTCGCATGCGCAAAACACCGCGCCCAATCCCATCCCGAACACGATTTTTGCCGGGGCTGACGGTAAGTTCGAAACCGCGCCCGATACGGCGCTCATCCAATTTAATATTTCTGCCCAGGCCGAGAGCGCGAAAGACGCCTACGATCAGGCTTCCACACAAGCGGAGAACACGCGCCAGGTATTGCGAGCCAACGGCATCGATCCCAAGACAGCACAGGTCGGTTTCTTCGCGGTGAATCCACAGTACGACTGGAAAAACCCCAAACACCGCGTGATCGGTTATCAAGTGACCACGACCGTCAGCCTAAAACTGAAAGATTTCTCTAAGATAGGAGCGGTCACGCAACAACTCGCCGATGCCAGCGTTGGAGAAAGCCAGTCGCTGAGTTACACCCTCGACTCGACCGAAGACGCCAAGAGCAAAGCAGTTGCGGACGCCTACCGGCGCGTTCGCGCCTCCGCGCAAGCCTTGGCGGCGGCGAGCGGCCGAACGCTCGGCGAACTCTCCTACGCTTCGGTCGACACCTTCGAGAACGTTCGCGTCTTCGCCCCCGTGCGCGGACGCGCCGCGCCGATGGCGATGTCCGGTGTCGCTCCCACGGAAGAGTTCTCGCCACAAGACGTGACCGTTACGGCCCACGTCAATGCAATGTTTGTTTTGAAGTAGTCAACGCCGTTGGCTCAGCCCCGGCGCTGAGGCTGTTCGCGAGCAGGACGACTCGCAAGACTTTAGTCGTTACGAACGATCACTTCTTTTCGGGACGTGATCCTGCTCGCATCCACCGGGACTTCGCGCTGGATTTCCATTTCGATCGAAGTTCCCGGTTCCAGCTTGATGTCGGCGCCACGCGAGAGCATACCGATCGCTAAGCCAGCGACTCCACCAACGCCCGCTCCGATACCGGCGCCCTTGCCTCCGTTCGTCACGGCACCGATGATTCCTCCGGTGGTTGCGCCCTCGGCCGCGGCTTTCGCTTTGCGGCCTGCCTCACTGTCCTGCTGAATTGTGCCCTCTGAATCTTTCATCGAGGAGCTGTCGGCACCGGGCGTGTTTTCAATCGAGCCACCCAGCAGCACCGTATACCCGTTTGGATAAATCATCGAAGTAAAGTGAATCAGCACTTCGGCGCGCCCTTTCACGTGACCTCCACGCTGCGCGCGCTCAATTTTTCCCTGAATGTAAGTGCCCGCAGGAACTACAACGCGGTCATTGATGACAAACGGAAAAGCCGTTTCGGCATACACCGGATCTCCGGTTTTGGCGTTCTTAGTCGAAATCGCCTGCTTCAGCGAAAGCGGAATCCTTGTGCCCGCGGGAATCGTCAACGTCGGCTTTTCTGACTCCACCGCAGTCGCCGTGGGATCGGGGGCGAGGGTCGATTGTGCCGCGGCGACACCAGTCAGCAACACAATCCATGCAGCAGCACGGATACTCATGCAAAACCTTCCTGTTGAAACAAATTTAGGAACCTCTTGGAAAATCACTTGCAAAGTGGGATGCATCCCGCAGCCCGCCAGTTAGCTCGGGAGCCCTCGCTACGCGCCACTGGTGCGTCGCGGACGATTCTCCATGACGTTACCCATAAACTGGGATTGAAGTTTCTGAGCGCAGCCTTCGCCGCAGACGTGCAGCGCGCCCTCCTGGATGGCAAGTTTCTCGTCCCATGGCGCCAGATGCATCACCGGAGCGTCATAGTCGCCGAACGAGCTCCACATGACCCACCAACGGTCACTGCCGCCTTTCATCACGCCGCAATTCGGGCCGGCGCAGCGGTAATAGGTGCTTGGAATGAGAAGTAGATTTTCCGTCATGACCAACCTGCGTACTCGGAATTGTAGCTGAGGAATCGCCGCCGGTCACTCGTCAAATCTCGCTTCGCTCGCGTCAAATCGGCTCGCGATTATGCCGCAAACGAACCGCGCCGGCGAGGAACGCCGCAGCGATTGCCAGCCCGATCCACAGGCCCGGAGAGGCGACGAACTGCCCCAAACCTAGATGCCCCATCGGATCCAACGAACCGCTCGCCGCCGTATGCTCTCCACCTTGACCGCCCCCGAAAAAATGTTCCTGCAAGAAAACAGCAAAATGGGAACTATTAAACACGACCTTCTCGAAAACCCCGATCGCAAAGAATGGCAAAACGGCCCACAATACGGGCACGCGCCGCGCCCACGCGGAAACCAGCAGTAACCAGCAGTAAATGGGCGCATACCAGAGGCCGTGCATCGCCAGCAGATGGAACAACAACATCGCTGACATCTGCAGCCACATGACATGCGTCCAGAGCGTCGTCACACTCAAACCACTGCCCAGCAGCACTACGCTGCTGAACAAAAGCATCAACCATTGCGTCGCGATAGTGACCACAAATGCCACCAGCGGCAGAACCACGATCGGGATGCACGCCTTCGACAGCACGGTGGTCAGATCCGAGACCGGTAGCGACTTCCAAAACAGAAGGCTGCGATCCCGCCGCTCCCCGTGCAGAGCCTCGAGCGAATAAAAAAGAGCGATAAAAAAACAAGGCCCCATAATGAAAAGAGCGACCAGGTGGTAGGGCTGTTGGATCATTTCGTACTGCTTCATCGGATCAAGCGTCGCTGCGGCACGTATCTTCCCTGGAAGATGAATCGTGCTGATCAAAAAGCCGAACAGGAAAACCGCAGCGAAGGCAAGCGGCACGATATAGATGGAACGAAACTCCCACAACTCTCGCCGTACCGACCAGTACAACGGCCGCGTCTCCGCCACGGCTGCGGGCACCGTTTCGCGCGGGCCGGTGGGATCTTGGGGCACGGCATCGGATTGAGTATTCATTGCGCTACTCCTTGTCCTTGTCTCGGTCCTTGTGTCGCTGAGTTCGCCGCACGCTGCGTCGTACGCGCCGGACTACCCTGCCTGCTTTCCATCACCGCAACAAACAGGTCGGCAATGCTCGGCGTACGCATTTCGCCAAGCGCGGCGAGTTGCTGGCGCTCCGCGCGAGAGCATGTCAAATCAAAAAACAGAACGCTCCGTCCCAGCAACTGCCGTTCGTGAATCGGATTGAGCACCCTGGCCGCCGCCGCGCGGTCAGGATTCACCACCAATTCCAGATAACGCGATTCGAATTCTTCCATGCTGCAATTGAGCACAATGCGTCCGCGGTCGATGAACATGAGGTCGGTGAGGACGTTCTGGATCTCCTCCACCTGATGCGTGGTGACGAGAATCGTGCGGCTGCGATCGAAGTAGTCGTTGAGCAGTGAATCGTAAAACTGTTTGCGATACAGGATGTCGAGGCCCAACGTCGGCTCATCCAGCACCAGTAATCGGGCATCAATGGCCATCACCAACGCAAGATGCAACTGCGCGACCATGCCTTTCGAAAGCTCCTTAACCCTGCTGCCGCGTTGAATATTCGTCTTCGACAAAAATCCTTCAGCCTTCGCGCGATCGAAGCGTGGATGCACGCCTGCCACGTATTCCAGCGCCTGCGAAACCTTGATCCAGCGCGGCAAGACAGCCACATCGGCAATGAAGCACACATCGCGCATGAGCTGATCGCGCGCCGTCCATGGATCGCGCCCCAGCACCCGCAGTTCCCCCTGATACGAGGTGAGACCGAGAATCGCATTCAACGCAGTGCTCTTGCCCGCGCCGTTCGGCCCGATCAGCCCCACGATCCGGCCTTCTTCGACCCGCAAATCGAGGCCGTCCAGGGCGACGGTAGTGCCGAAAGTTTTGCGGAGGCCGCGCGCTTCGATGACTGTCATGAATTCGGCTCCTTCTCTTCATTGCCATTGTTGCCGGAAGGTCGAGCGGTCGACGTTCCAGAACTCGATGTTGGGATAGTTGACGAAGCGGAGGCCGCCGCTTCCAGCAATTCTTCCGGGGTCAAGCCGAGCCGTTGAATGTTCGCGTAAACCCTAGGCCATTCCTCGGCCAGAAATTTCTTGCGTTCGCCCTGCATGAGCAAATCTCGCGCCCCTGTATTGATGAACATCCCCCGACCCCGTTTGCTCTCCACCAGTTGTTCGTCCACCAGTTGTTGATAGCCCTTCAGAACCGTGAGCGGATTCACGCGATACTCAGCCGCAACGTTGCGCACGGAGGGCAGCGGATCCCCCTCCTTGAGCAAGCCGTCGAGAATCATCGCGACAACGCGGTCGCGAAGCTGGCGATATATCGGCTGACTGTCGTTCCACTCACGGTCCATCGTGGTTTCCAAATAAGCGCTCACCAAAGATACACTCCGTCACTTCGCTCGTTGCATGTCCATGTGGGCGCGAACCGGTTTGTCCCCGGGCATCATATAGGTCCAGTCTTCCGTGTGATGGTTCGGGTCGAGGATGGTAAAAACGGCGTGGTTCATGTGGCCGTACTCGGTGCTCCCTGCGACATCGAGAAAGTCAAATTCCACCGATTTTCCGTCCGCCGACAACTTGCCCGCCATTCGCGGCCGATTTCCGGCATCGCAATAATGCGTCAACAGCAGGCGATCGCTGTCCAGGTAGATCATGGTCACCGGATGGTCATATTTAGCCGGATCGTCTGGCTTGTCCGCTGCCTTCATCTCATGCACAATCGAGTTTCCACGCGAAGCGATCCGCAACGTCACCTGCGCATGCGCGCCGTTGCCCATCTCTGACATCTCCGGGATCGTGGTCACCTGCGCGTCCCAAGTGCCCGCCAGAGTTTTCAAAGTGTCGAAAGATTTTTGCGCGTCGGATGAGCGAGCAGCTGGGGCGTCGGCTGCAAACGCGGCAGCCGTGAACAGAACCACGAACAGTGAAAGTGCAATTCGTCTTTTCATCGAAATTCTCCTTTTTTCGGCGATGCGAGTTTTCGTGTTGTCTGAAACTGAACTAGGGGCCGTCTGTAGAATTTGGTCTGCGCTTCTCGGAAGCGTAACCGCATGTACTAGTGTTGTAGTTAACTACAACACTAGAGAAAATGCAAGCAAATTTCCTACGCCCCTATTCTCCATCCAATCATCTCCTCTATCTGTTTGATAAAAGGTTGGTTCTTAATCAGACACTTCTTGGGAGATTGGAAAAGTTTGGGGATACAAAGGGAGATTTATCGAAAGGAATGACCGCCCAAAGGAGATTCGCGTCTCTAGGGAAATCAAATCAGCGGTTACAGCGTTTTAAGGTATTCAATCAAAGCCCGTCGCTCTTCGGGCGTCAAAAGGCGGCCGATCCTGCCAAGTTCGTTCGGAGCATCGGTAAATTGGTGCCCCGCATTGCTGTTCCCGCGAATCGTGGTATCGAATTCGAAGCCCCCGGGAAATTCCTCGCTTCGATAACCAACATTCACCGGATCGTATTCACGGTTGCCCAGATAGAACTTCGTCGGGCGTTCCGAGACCGGCGACAACAACGCGTAGAGATTCGGCACTGACCCGTTATGCAGGTAGGGCGCTGTAGCCCAGATGCCGTTCAAAGGCCGGACTTTGTAAGAAAGCGGCGCACGCACGCCATTCGGGCGATTGCCATTCATCTTATCGCGCAAAGCCTGCGGCGTCGGCGGCTGTTGGCTGTCATACCAGCGATTCACCGTCATTTCGACAAGTTGCCCCAGCGCCACTCCGAACTGATCGCTCGTGATTCCCAGGCTTGGCGGAGTCACGACGCGGCGGTTCATCATATCTTCCGCCTCAGCCGGATCAGTCCCCACATGCGAGATGTCGATTTGCGCCAGATTGAGGTAGCGTTCCCCAGCCGAATTCGGCGCCGACCATCGATCCGAGTTCCAAAAGTCGGCGTCCGTTACCGGAGCCATATGGCATGGCTGGCAGTTTTGGCGGTAAAGGCCCGCTCCCTTCGCAGCCAGATCCGTATCAACAGGAGGCAGAATCTTGCCCGGCCATTTCGGTGACGTTAGACCGTTGAAGCCCGTCTGAGCATCCGGTGGTGGCAGTCCAGCAAGAAGTTGTTCCAAATCGAAAATCGTTTTGACCTGTGCGCTGGAGGAAAACAAGTCATCCTTCCCGCCGCTCACATTCACCGTAGCGCCGACTCCGAGCGCCTCCCCGGCGTTGCGGGTCATCGGCTGCTGGATCGATCCGTTGTATTGCACCCACTCCAGCCACGACGCGTTCCAGATCCGTGGAAAATGCACCGGCGCGGAATGAGCTGCATAGTTCGAGTCCTGCTGGAGATCAACCGAAAACACAATATTTCCGATGCGATTCAAGGCATCGAGTCGCGCATACCCTTCCACCACGTCCTTGTTCTTGACGCCATTTTCAAGCTTGATGATCTTGCGCACTTGCGCCACGACCGGCTGCAGTTGTTCGTGAAGAGCAGCCTTCGCAGCATCGGTGGCATCCGGCCCCAGCACACGATCAGCGAACCGGCCGAAGCGCCCAGGCACATACCACGTATAGAGCAGCGACAATCCCACTCCGTTTTGAAACTCATTCAGATTCGTCAGCGCCGGACCGCCATCAATCAGCACAGCCGTTTTCCGATAAGTAAGCCGTCCCGTATGGCAGGCGGCGCAGGTCAAGCCCACCGCTGTCATGTCCACATTCGTTCTTGGATTTTTCCACGCACCGCCCTTTCCGTCGTGCATAAGGCCGCCGCGAGCAAACCCGATCGGTAGTTCGAGAGCGCCGGAACCTGTCCCCGACGGTATGAAGCCGAAACGATCGAGATAAACGGGATCGCTCAAGAGCCCGGGCGCGCGTAGCGAAAGTCCCGGTTGCTCCAGAGCCATAAACCATTCGTAAGGGATACCGAACGTCTGCGTCCCTTGGTCGGCGTGGTGAAACCAGTGCCTTTGCTCTGCCGTCCAATTTTGGTCGAGCCATACTGAGGATTCAACTGGCGTATAGGTGGGCAGTTGAACGGTGAGCTTGTTGTACAGCTTTGCGCCAACCGCCACGAGAATAAGAGCGATGACGGCCAACACCGCAACGACTGTCTTCTTCATTTCGACAAGGCCTCCTGGGGAAAACCCGCGTTATTTCCTGAAACGTCGCAACGCGACCAAACAAATGCCCCTAGGATCACTCGGCCCAAAAACCCGCGCCCACGATACACCAAATGCAGCCACGCAACGACACGATTTTTGAGGTACATCGAAACCTCTTCGAGGGCACCAGAAGCGGGCGGCGGAATCTCGTATCGCGTGGCACAACCGTAGAGACCCGCTACCCCGCAATCCAACTCCATCGTCGATTCACAGTCTTACTTGCCAGTTTCTCTTGCCAGTTTAACTGTTTACATGTAACAATCAATTCACCATGCCGCACCAGACTCTGGAAAACGAAGTCACCGACCTGATTCATTCCGTCGGCCTGCTGGTGCGCCGCGTGCGCGCAGCTGCTGCCTCGCATGAACTTTCATTGACCGAGTCCGCCGTCATGGCACGGCTGTCCAAAGAAGGCCCGTCAACCACGGCCGACCTGGCGCGCGCCGAGGGCGTTAAACCTCAGTCGATGGGGACCACCATCTCCGCGCTCGAGGAAATGGGTATGGTCGAGCGCACACCGCATCCGACCGACGGCCGCCAAGTGAATATCCAACTGACCGCCAAGGGCCTTGCCGTCCGCAAGAGCACCCGCGATGCGAAACGGACCTGGTTAGCGCAGGCGATCGCACTGCTCGACGAAAAGGATCGCGACACCCTCTTCGAGGCCGGTGAGATCATCCGCCGCTTGGTGCAAAAGTGACCGAAAGAGTGACCCAAAAAGTGACCCGCAAAGCCGTCGACCAGCACGCAGTGGGCCGAGCGGCCGTGGAGCAGGAGCCACCAACGCCGCTCGTGAGCCAGTCTGTGCTCCCTCCCCGTCAGCACCCACGCGATCACCCGGGAAACTCGTTGGCGCACGCCTGGCGAGCCTTGCGTCACCGCAACTTCAGGCTCTTCTTCTTTGGTCAAAGTGTCTCCATGATCGGCACATGGATGACGCGTCTGGCGACCAGTTGGCTGGTCTATCGACTCACCCATTCGGTGCTCCTGCTGGGTGTAGTGAGTTTCGCCGGTCAAATCGTTTCATTTGCCCTCGGCCCTTTTGCTGGAGTTTGGGTCGAAAGGCTCAACCGCCGCAAACTTCTGGTTTGGACCCAAGCCGCCGCCGCTTTCCAATCCCTTGCTTTAGCGGCTTTGACCCTGGCGCACGTCATCACGCTCTGGGAGATCATCGCCCTCATGGCCCTGCAAGGCCTGATCAATGCCTTCGACATGCCAGGGCGGCAATCGTTTCTCGTGCAAATGGTCGAAGACCGAGACGACCTTAGCAATGCGATCGCGATCAATTCCTCGATGGCTAACGGTGCGCGCCTGATCGGCCCGGCCATCGCCGGCTTGGTAATTTCGGCGGTCGGCGAGGGATGGTGCTTTGCCATCGACGGCGTCAGTTATTTTGCCGTGATCGCTTCCCTGCTCATGATGCAGATCAAGCCCACGGCAATCCGCAGCCTGACCAGCATGTTCGAGCAAATGCGCGAAGGTTGGGATTACGTCCGCACCTTCCGGCCGATCCGCACCATCCTCTTATTGTTTGCTCTCCTCAGCCTGATGGGATGGCCCTACTCTGTCCTATTGCCCGTCTTCGCCGCACAGGTGCTGCACGGCGGCGCGCACACTCTCGGCTGGCTCACGGGAGCCTCCGGAATCGGAGCTCTCATTTCAGGCCTTTCTCTCGCCGTTCGCAAATCAGTAGTCGGACTGACGCGTATGCTTCAGATTGCCGCCGCAATGCTAGGCGCCGCGCTCATCCTCTTCGGCTTGTCCAACACCTTATGGCTCTCTCTCATACTGATGGTCTTCGTCGGTTTCGGTCTGATGCAAGGTGCCGCGGTCAGCAATACGATCATCCAGGCGCTTGTGCCCGAGGAAAAACGAGCTCGCGTAATGAGCTACTACACCATGGCATTCTTCGGCTCGGCACCCTTCGGCAGCCTATTCGCCGGAGCGCTCGCGCACCGCATTGGCGCTCCTCACACCGTTATGATCACCGGGGCTTGCTGTGTTGCCGGTTCACTCTGGTTCACTTACACCCTGCCCAAAGTTCGGGCGGTCATGCGTCCCATCTACCAGGAAATGGGCCTGCTCCCAAAACGCGAACTCGAGGTGCTCTCCGATGAGCAATAGCCAACGACGAACCAGGAATGCAGAACGACGAATGACGAACACCCAAGAAAGGAAACACCACCGTGAACTGGTATCACTACATCGCTTGTTTTTTCGCGGGAGCGATTCTAGCGAACTTCATCCCGCATTTTGTGCATGGCATTTCGGGCGACCGTTTTCCGACGCCCTTCGCTCGTCCTCCCGGTAAGGGACTTTCCTCGCCAACTACGAACGTCGCCTGGGCTCTCTTCAACTCGATCGTAGGGTACCTTCTGTTCCACACCGGCAAGGTCTGGAGCGGTGGCACTTGGGCACTGCTTGTTTTCTTTGTCGGCTTTAGCGCCATCAGCATAATGTCAAGCATCCTCTTTGCGAAGAAACAACCACGGTAGACCACAATAATCGCGCGGATTGACCTCGGCCAGATCCTCCAGTCAATCACGAAAGGAAACAAGAATGGCGCTCACGACACTCGATGCTGTCCCCGCCTTGGTCATCATCGACCTGCAAAAAGGAATTGTTGGATTGCCGACCGTAAGCTCGGCCGACCTGATCGTTGAACGTTCCGCGCAACTCGCCCGCGCCTTCCGCGAACGCGGTCTGCCCGTCATTCTTGTCAACGTGGATGGACGCGCTCCCGGGCGCACCGAGGCTGGACCTCCCAACTTAGCGTTTCCCCTGGACTGGTCCGAACTCGTTCCTGAATTAAACCCGCAGCCCACCGACCTTCGAGTCACCAAACAGCGCTGGGGCGCGTTCCTCGGCACCAATCTGAATGACCTTCTGCGCCAGCTCGGAGTTACCCAGATTTTTCTGGCGGGCATCGCGACCAGTGCCGGCGTGGAATCTACCGGCCGCAGCGCCTACGATTACGGCTACAACGTCGTATTCGTCACCGATGCGATGACCGACCGCAATGCCGAAATCCACCGCCTCGTCGTCGCGCAGATCTTCCCCAGGATGGGCGAGACCGACACCGCCGAAAATGTGTTGAGGATGTTAAAAACTGGCAATTTTCGAAATGAGGGTGCGTGACATCTCCCTCGCTGAGGAGGCGCAACTTTGAGAATGAGGTAGGTCCTGATTCCGCAATATTTTACAAATAAGTCGTTCTAAATCAAAGATCTAGGAGAATAACCTCACCTAACTTCTTCATTCCAATAGATCGAGAAGGGCGGACGTTTCAAAAGCCCAGCGCGGTCGATTAGGAAACAGCCCTCTTGCCCAAGTCGGCTAGACCCGAGACCTTGAAACTGAAAGCCGATCCACTACACTAGTCGCCTTCGATAGCTATCCGACACGTTGGAAAATGCCGCGTCGACCGCGACCCGCCCGCGTGTCGACTCACGGACGACCAAGGTCGGCGCGAGCCGAATCACGGCGAGCTTTTGGGTCAACTTGCCCTCAATTCGGTCCATCAGTAAAGTCGCCCCGCACGACCCAATTTCGTAACCCGGTTGCGCCACCACGGTCAGTCGGGGATGAAAGGCTCGATCGCCGGCTAGATCGTCGAATGTGGCGATGGCAACGTCCTCCGGGCAGCGGACATCTAGCTCTTCAAACGCCTGCAGAACGCCCAGCGCCATGACGCCGTTCGAAACCAAGACTGCGGACGGGCGATCATGCCTCAGCAAAAGTTCTTTCGCCAACAGATAGCCCGAATGCTCGCGAAAATCACCCTCAAGCACCAACTGCTTCGAGACGGCGATGCCCGCTTCCTGCAGCCCTGCCTCGTAGCCCTGAAGCCGCTCGCGAGCCACTCCTAGTTCGAGCGAACCGGTGATGATCGCGATCTTACGGTAGCCGGTTCGTACCAGATGGCGCACGCACTCCTGCGCGCCGCGCACGTTGTCGAGCAGGACGGCATCGATCTTCACACCAGCCGGAGTCCGGTCGAGGCAAACAATCGGAATACCCGCCTCTCTCGCCCGGCGGATGTGGTCGATATCTTTGCCGCGAGTCGGCGCGAGCAAAATCCCATCGACTCGTCGGGAACGCAGAGCGGATACAACGCGGCGCTCACGCTCGATCTGTTCGTCGGTATTGGCCGCTACCAGGAGGAAGCCACGCTCGAGTGCCCTGTCTTCGGCCCCCCGCAACACCTGGGGGAAGAACGGGTTCGTAATATCGGGCAGAACCATACCCAGCATATAGGTCTGGTTCACCTTTAAACTGCGTGCAATTTCGTTGGGATGAAAGTCCAGCTCGCGAATCGCCGCCTCAACCCGCGCTCGCAGCGGAGGGCTCACTCGCACCGTGCCTCGAATCACATTCGAGACGGTTCCCGTCGAAGCGCGGGCCCGCTTTGCAACTTCTACGATTGTTGCCATGATTTCAGCTTACTATTTGACTTACTATATCGTTTACTATCGACTGGGTTCTATTGCCCTAACTTAGACTTAACAGTACTTTTACAACTGATGCCGCGGGAACTTGTATGGTAACTTTATTTCCCGACGCCGCAGAAATGTCCCCCGCCTGCGGAGTTAGTTGATCAGGGTGATCGAATGTATTATGGGAATGGATGTCGATACTAGTAAGTTGAGTAGCCGCCCCCCCTCGGATGTTTGCTCCTCGCACAACCAGCTCCGTTTCCCGGGTGTCACTCACATTAGGATTGATGATGGTAAGAACTAGGTTTTTGTCCCGTAAAGATGCGGAGCAACCCAGTCCCCAGAACGAGGCCGGCTTGCCGTCCCGCGCATAGTTAACGGCTGGAGCAGAAATGATCGTTCGCAGCGCTTGATTTCCCTGGTGTGCAGAATACATGCCGAACACATGGCCCACGGGGGTTACGCAGAACTTATCTTCATGCGCAAGATAGAGGCTGTTCAGGCAATTCACCAGTTGTGCCGGACTCGCCAAAGTGACTTTTTCTGGATGTCGATTGAAAATGTTCAATGTCATGGCGCTGAAGATGGCATCACGCAGCGTCGGAACCTGCTCCAGGAAGTTTCCGGGAGTAAGTTCGCTGCCGGCCCGATACCACGGACCCCACTCGTCGACTACCATTCTTACTTTGTGAGCAGAATCGAACTCACCCATTGCCTGCCAGTTACTTTCAATGAGAGATTCCACGCGCTCGCCCTCGCGCAATATCTCATACCAATCCTGTACGTCGAATTTGAGGGCATCCCCCTTACCTTGATCCCAGTCTTGTGTACGTCCGCGGCTCAGATTCCACGAATAATGGTGCAGTGCCCAACCAAAGATAGATTCGAACAAGTCTTTGTCTTTGCGCGCGATTTCTTCGAAGAATCCTCGCGTCCACTGCGCATCATCCGAGTTTGGCCCGGACGCGATCAACGAGAGGGGCTTCCCGTACTTCGGCAGCCAGGTCGTGTATCTTCGAAACTCGACCGCGTATTCGGCAGCTGTGAAATTGCCGCCGCATCCCCACGATTCATTACCTACCCCCCACAATCGCACGTCATAAGGCTCCGCCGAACCAGACGCCGCCCGCAATTCCGCCAGCGATGTGCTCGCTCGCGGCGAATTGCAATACTCCACCCAGCGAGAGAACGCTTCTGCCGGAAGGCTCCGAACATTCGCGGCCAGATAGGGCTCGCAGCCCACTGCCCTGCAAAAATGCATGAACTCGTCGGTTCCGAAGCGGTTGCTTTCGAAGCGATGATTCGCTGGAGACGAGTCCGCGTCGGCCTCAATCCAAAAGTTCGTCCTTCGCGGACGCTGATCCGCCGGGCCGACTCCGTCGCGCCAGTTATAGCTGTCCGCGAAACACCCGCCGGGGTACCGCACCGCGGGCGCCTTGATCTTGCGGAGTGCGTCAATCAGGGCTTTGCGAACGCCGTTGACATTCGCAATCTTGGAATCTTCTCCAACCCACACCCCGTCGTAGATCACACCGCCAATGTGCTCGATAAAATGCCCATAAATGTCAGGAGAAATCGTGCCCAGAACTTCATCCAGCAAAACCTCAATCCGCGAATCGGAAGGAGGCGGAGCGGCCGTAGAGGCGAATCCGAGATGGCGCCCGAGAAGGAGCGCACTCGCGCCAATCGCGTTTTTGCGGATAAATTCGCGCCGTCCGATCACGCTCTTAATTGCTCCCATTTGAGGCCAGATCTTTTCCAACAGTCGGAGGGTTCAGGAATTGGGGACTGTCGCAGTCGTTCCAATACCAGGTCTTAATATCTCAGAAGGTAAACTTAAGACCGAACTCTCCAATACGCCCGTTATGAGCTCCGCTCGGGTGAAGGAAGTTGCTAGGCTCCTCCTGGGCGCCACTGTTGCCAAGCAAGCAGTCTGGAGAACCGGCGTTCGAAGACCCTCCCGCCGTGACATATCCGCATGCCGTGTTATTTACGCCATTCCATTGCGGATGATTGAAGGTATTGAAAGCTTCGGCGCGAAATTCCAAGCCCTTCGACTCGCCGATTTTGAACCGCTTGAATAAGCCCATGTCGAAGTTAAGGCGACCGGGGCCTGCAAGCGAGTTGCGCCCTGAATCTCCAAAAGTCAAGCCGGTCGGCTGAGCGTAAGCTGCCGGGTTATAGAGGAGAGGGCCCTCGGGAACCCCTGGAATCGTAGCGTAGCTAGGGATCGGGCCATGCGGATCTCCCACAATATTCGCAAACGATCCCGAGCCTGACACGTTATTACCAACACCCGCGTTGTCGTAGGTTCCTCCATTCACGATGGTGAACGGTTCACCAGACTGAGCGGTCGTGATACCCGAGACTTTCCAGCCTCCGAGTAAAGACCCTTTTAACCCCTTTGAATGCTGAAAAATGGGTAGATCGTAAATGTAGCTGATCGTAAAGATATGTCGCTGATCGTAACTTGAGCTCGCGCGGTATGAGGCGAGATTGTAGGAATCGACAAAAGCGCTGTCGTATCGGTCAGAAGAGTTGTCAATCGAATGACTGTAAGTGTAAGCAAGCGTGACTTGCAGACCCCCAGCATTTCGCCGCCCTGATACTTGTAAAGCGTTATAACTCGAGTTTGCGCCGCCGATAATGCCATAAATCGAGTCATATCCGAGATAAGGACGATATGCATCCGTATTCACGTTGCCACAGGCAATGTTGAGATTAATCAGAGCTTGTCCTGTAACCGGAGTTCCATTATCGAGGTAGTTATCGCCGTTTCCCAGATTATTACAGTCCGCCCCGCTAATAATTTGGCCCGGAACAAATGGATTCTGGTTGGCCGGAGTCGAATGCACTTGGTTCCGATCGAGTTGCTGCGAGAGATGCGTTCCCTTGCTACCCACGTAAGCAACAGTGACGATCGTATTCGCGGCCAATTCGCGCTGAATATCGAAGTGATACTGCTGAATATAGGGCCATTGCGTCAGAGTCGTGATCGAAGTTAACTGACTGACTCCTCCACCGAGGGGATAAATCTCCCCACCTCCTCCGCCACCGATCGCAGTGTAGCCGTTGATAAAAAACTGCACGGGCGCAATGATTCCGGGCGGATTCCCTTCCAGTGATTCGGTATTAGCATCGTTCCCGTTCGCGTGCTCGAAGAAAATACCGTATCCACCACGAATTGCGGTCTTCCCATCTCCCTTGGGATCGAACGCAAAACCGATACGCGGAGCCGGATTCAGCAAATGATTCGATTGGCAACTGCTATGGACACCGTTATACCCGCAACGCACCATCCCGGTGATTGTCGCAACGCTTTGCCCTGGTGGAAAATTCAGCGACCCGTCCGGATTCAAGGTAGGTGCATTGGCAACCACATAGGCATTTGGGTCAAAATTGTAGGCATTGAGATACTTCTCGTGATAGCTGCCGTACAAACTCAACCTGAGCCCCAGATTAAGCGTCAAACGTTTGGTTGCGCGCCAATCGTCCTGGACGTAAGGCTCCACAACCTTGTAGCGGTTGTAGTATTTCTGGTTCTGATTTGGTTGCGCGAACGAATTAATGTATCCAACCAGCAAATCTGCGAACCCGTTACCAGTACTGGAGAACGGTCCGCCCAACGGGCTTTTTTCCTTGTAAGCCGTATTGGGGTTATTGTAAAAACCGAGGCTTCCGTTCGGCTCTTCCTCCGCGTCTTCGTTCTTTTGCACCAAAGCGAAGTACACACCATATTGCCAGTTGTGCTTCCCTACAATGCGTGTCAAGTTGTCGTGGAAACTATAAGTTGGGTTGGAGTTGTTAAACGGCAGATATCCTGGATCGACGGCTAGATTAAAATTCCCCGGCCCACCGATGCCGAACGCCGGGATTGTTCCGTTAAACCCATTCTCGAAAATGCCGGTCATAGTCATGCTTGCTGGACGTACCCAGGCAGTGCCGGTATTGAAAAGGTGTAAATGATTGGCCGCGTAACTAAACACGAACTCGTTTAACAGCGACGGAGATATCGTCGCCGTCAAGTTAGTCACAACACTAATCCCAGGCCCTTGCAGCGTGCCTCCAATCGCTGGAACACTCGACCCAGACCATGGAGAGATGGGATATTTCTGCGTCCACGAATCGTGAATGAAGCGGATATTCGCGCGCAATTTAGAGTTAACCGCGTCGTCGACTTTGATTAGTTCCTCGTGCCAACTGATGGGCGAGGGATAGGTTCCAAAGAGAGAGTGGCCGCCATTGGCATTGGGAAGGGGAATATTGGCCACGATCGGATCGGTATTTGCTGGATCCATCAGAGCCGAAGGAATAATGTTGTGTGGAAAACCTATAAAAATTGGATTGCCATTCGCATCCGTACCGTGTTTGTGATAGGCAGGACAGTCGATATTCACCAACTCGGTGCTATCTACAGGGTTTCCTCTTACAAACGGCGTTCCAGGAGCCGGGCACACGTCGCTAAAGTCTCCCGTTCGTTCGGCAGCAGTCGGAAGAAATTGGCCGGAATTGTTGTACACGAAGGGAACGTTCTCCCGGCGAAACTCCTGCGACCAGAAGAAGAACAGCTTGTCTTTCTTAATAGGTCCGCCGACGATGTATCCGAAATCGTTCTTGTTGTAATAGGTCTTCTCGCTGCCAGGGAGATCGAAGTAATTGTGGGCATTGAACGAAGCGTTGCGAATGAACTCGAAGGCCTCGCCGTGAAACTGGTTTGTGCCTGACTTCGTCACAGCTTCGATGGTCCCCGAACCGTTTCGCCCGTATTGAGCACCATAAGTCGAGGTGAGCACTCGAACTTCAGAAAGGGCGTCAATATTGGGATATACGTTGATGTTGGCATTGCTCCCGGAATCTAGCACCTCGCCGCCATCGATTTCCCAATTATTGAATTCAGTGCGGCCTCCATTGACCGCGTACGAGACGCTGCCGGAGGGTCCGACCGTTCCGTCATCCTGTCCGGTCTGATCGCTTACGCCGGGAATCAGTTTAATCAGAGTCGTGAAGTCGCGGCCGTTCAACTCCAATTGGCTGATCTGGTCACCGGTGATCGTGCCGGCCAGTTCTGAAGACTGGGTTTCGACCTTGCCCACGGCGCTTCCTTCGACCACGACCTCGCTCGTAACCTTGCCGATTACCAGTTTTGTGTCGACTCGGAGCTTTTCGCCCACCCGTAGAATGACTTTCTTAGCCTCGAATTTCTCAAAGCCGGGCGCCGTAATGGTGACGTCGTAGGTGCCGGCGCCCAGGCCAGCCACAAGGTAATTTCCGTCGCTGTTCGAGGTCGACGCACGCCGAAAGCCGGTAGAGGGATCGGTGACCGCTACCTGCGCCCCGGCAACGACGGCGCCCGTATTGTCGAATACTGTGCCCGTGATCGACCCGGAGGACTGCGCGAGAAGGGTTTGGCCAGTCAGCAGAACGCACAACAAACTCCAGAGCGACCACGACCTCAAGCGCATACACTCCCCTTTACGGCCCTTTTCGAGTCTAACTTTCTGATAGTGGGTGGGCGGCGAAGAAACTTTACGATTTGTTTCTGCGCCCAACTCGTTACGATTGGCGCCCACCGCTCTCCGATGAAGCGTGCCTACCTCTCGAACACCGATAGCCAAATCGCGCACACAATTTGAATCGCTTCAAACGCACGCGACCTCTAACTAATTCGCGGCCATAGTGCGACATATTGACGGCGGCTGTCAAGCACAGAAAGAGTCCAGCACCACGAGACAATGAAGCCGCTTCGAGCTTTGGAATATTTATTGGATTCTCGTCGTTTGAAAGCTTCCAAAGTCTCTGGGCGCGAGGCTATACTCTTCGCGTACTCGTCGCTTAGACGGCCGCTCCAACCAACCATGACTCAGCGTCGCAGGTTCTCTCGGCGAAGTGCGCGCCTCGCGCTCCAGGTGGCAGCCATTCTCTGCACAGCGCTTCTTCTCAGTTTGTTCCTGTCGGCAAGTGAGCCTCCTCTTGAACTGTCTCGTCCGATTCGCTCGTGGGAGTTCGTCTCCGCGGCCGGCACGCAAGCCGGACTCTTCGGCAACGAGCAAGGGCGACTCGAAGCTTGGGTCTATCCCTTGAAAATCCTGCGTGATTTTCATTTGCGGTTTCACGTCGATGGCGCGGTGCTACCTGCGGAAACGCTCGCCCGAACTTTAATCGTCCACCCTGAATCGACAACGATCGTCTACAGCGGCGACACGTTTTCGGTGCGGGAAACTTGGTTCGTCCCGGTCCACGAGATGGGCGCCGTCATCTCGTTTGAAGTCGAAACAACCAGACACCTGGAGATTGAGGCGGTCTTTGAACGCGACTTTCAGCTGGAATGGCCGGGAACGATAGGGGACACATTTATCGATTGGGATGTCGCGTTGCGCGCTTTCCGCTTCGGAACCGAGTCAGGAAAGTTTGATGCGATCGCGGGCTCACCCTCCGGCAATCGAGGCTTCGAAGAGTACTCCAGCAATTATTCCACTTCCCGCCAGAGTTCGGTTCTGCTCGGAGCGACGGAAAAAGGTATTGAGACCAAACTCTTTGTGATCGCTGCATCCTTCACGGGGCGCGGGGCTGCAACCAATCTCTATCAGCACTTGGCGAAGGACTATCCCGAATTGCTGCGCGATTCGGCCGCCTATTATCGCGACTATCTGGCTTCGACCGTGAGGCTGGAGTTGCCGGATGGGCAAATGCAAGCGTCGTATGACTGGGCGAAAGTCAGCATGTTGCAGGGCGTTGTTAATAATCCATTTCTGGGTAAGGGACTCGTCGCCGGGTATAACGCGTCGGTCGATGATGAGCGTCCAGGGTTTGCGTGGTTCTTTGGCCGGGACGCCGAATGGACTTCGTTGGCGCTGGACGCGGCGGGCGATTTTGCCACTACGCGGAGCGCCTTGGAGTTCTTGAGTAAATATCAGCGCGCCGATGGGAAGGTCCCACACGAGGTTTCGCAGAGTGCGAACTTCATGGACTGGTTCAAAACCACTCCCTTTGCCTTTGCGTCTGCCGATGCCACGCCGCTTTTCGTTATTGCTGTGAACGATTACGTGACGCGCAGCGGCGATACTGAGTTCGCGCAGGGGCAATGGGACCATCTTTGGAGAGCTTACGGATTTTTGCGGTCTACATACGACGCCCAGGGTTTCGCGCAGAATGTCGGAGTTGGACACGGTTGGATCGAAGGCGGACCGCTCTATCCGGTAAGGCAGGAACTCTATCAAGCTTCGCTTGGCCTTGAGGCGGTCCGTTCCTTGTCGCACCTCGCGCATCTCGTCGGGAAGGAAGAGCTTTCGCGACAACTGCTGCAAATATTCGAGCAGCAGAGGCCACTGTTGGATAAAACGTTCTGGTCGAACGAGAAGCAAATTTACAGCTACGCCCTGCCTATCAACGAACGCGATGCGCGCAGTGGATCTCCGATTTCCAAACAGGCCGATGCCGTAAGTGTACTGGCCACGGTGCCAATGTGGTTCGAACAATTGGACGAAGAGCGAGCGCGAACTATGATCCGCCAACTGGCAAGTAGCGATCATCAGACGGACTGGGGCATGCGAATTCTGTCGTCTCGCGATCTCAACTACGACCCGGGCGGATATCACTTCGGGGTGGTGTGGCCGTTGTTTACTGGGTGGGCAGCGGTCGCGGAATACCACTATCACCGCGCGTTGCCAGCCTATTCGAACTTGCGCGCGAACGCCATGCTTGTTTTCGATGGATCGTTAGGGCATGTCGGCGAGGCTTATTCGGGTACCTTCTATCAAGCGCTTTCTACAGGATCGCCTCAACAGATCTGGTCGGCGGCAATGGTCGTCAATCCTATTTTGAGCGGGTTATTTGGCTTGCAAACGGATGCTGCCAATTGCCATCTCGATTTCGCGCCTCACGTCCCTGGCGACTGGAATTCTTTTTCCATTAACAATGTGCACATTGGCCCGGAAGCGCTGAATCTGAGGTACCAGAAAAGACCCGGGAGAATAGAACTGGAGATTCAATCAACCGGCACCGGGCATTGTTCGGTTGCGTTCTCGCCAGCTTTAAGCCTTCGCGCGAAAGTGACTGGCGTGCGACTCAATGGGCGCGCTCTGGCCTTTCGCTCGGAACCCAATTCGGCGGATCAACACGTCAGCATGAACGTGCCGGTAATTGTCGGACGTAGTGTCATCGAAATTAGCCTGCAAAACAATTTTGAACTGAGCGAGTCGACGACACTTCCGCCGCTGGGAAGTACAAGCCGCGGATTGCGGGTTCTCTCCGAAACGTGGACGCCCAACCACGATGCTCTTAGAGTTGAAGCCTCGGGCGCGGGCGGTGGCAGTTACGATCTTTCCCTGTGGGGTGGGGAGGAGATTACGTCAGTCGAAGGAGCCGAGTTGCATAAGGGCACTGACGGAAAGAGAACCGAGCTGCACTTGCAAATGCCAGCGAGTGTCGGCGGAGTCGAACCGCTGGTATCGGTTATCTTTCACTTCAAATGACAAGTAACTGAGACATCGAATTAAACGACAATGCCTTTGGCAAGGAATGATTGGAGAACGACTTGCATTCTCGACGTTTTAGCAAAGTTGCCCTATTCATTATGAGTATCTGCACCGTTGTTTCTGTGGCGGCGGCGCAGGGTCGCGCGGCTGACAGCGAAGGGCATCAATGGTGGCAAAACGCGGTCTTCTATGAGGTCTATCCGCGAAGCTTTGCGGACAGCAATGGGGATGGTATCGGAGATCTGAACGGTATCGACTCGAAGCTCGACTATCTAAAAGACCTTGGCGTTGACGCCATTTGGATTTCGCCGTGTTATCCGTCTCCGCAGGTTGATTTTGGATACGACGTGTCGGACTACGAAGACATCGATCCGATGTACGGAACGCTCAAGGATTTTGAGCACCTGGCACATGATGCGAAAAAGAAGGACATCCGCATCATCATGGATTTCGTTCTCAATCACTCGTCGCCGCAGCATAAATGGTTCATCGACTCAGCCTCGTCGCGGACTGCGTCGCATCGGGATTGGTATATCTGGCGCGATGGAAAGGCTCCGGGAGTTCCGCCCAATAATTGGATATCCGGGTTCGGAGGGTCAGCGTGGCAATTCGATCCGAAGACCGGGCAGTACTACTACCACTTCTTTGCGGTGGGACAACCTGATCTCAATTGGCGCAATCCGGACGTTGAAAAAGCCATGTTCGATGTGACTCGCTTCTGGTACCAGCATGGGGTTTCCGGATTTCGGCTGGATGCGGTGGATTTGTTGTTTGAGGATCCGGCACTGCGCGATAACCCGGTGTTGCCCGGCAAGAATGACTTGGGCGACGCCAACATGGAGAACAAGTACAACGACAAATTACCCGAAGTCCACACCGAACTGAAAAAGTTGCGCGCCGTCGCGGACGAGAATAACGCTGTGCTGATCGGGGAAACCTATACTTCAAACCGGGAGGAACTAAAAGAGTACTACGGCGACCATAACGATGAAATCCAAATGCCGATGGACTTCATGTTCTGCGAGGTCAACAAACTTTCAGCCTCTGAGTTTCGCGCGCAGATCGCGAACGCGGAATCCACAGGAGGGTGGCCAGTTTACGTGATCAGCAACCACGATATGACGCGCTCGTACAACCGTTACGGCGACGGACAGCACAACGACCAAATCGCGAAGCTGATGGCTGGGATGTATCTCACTCTTCGGGGCACGCCGATCATGTATTACGGCGAAGAACTGGGGATGGAGAATAACGATCCGGTTCGTAAAGAAGACGTTAAAGACCCGATCGGTATTGCCGGATGGCCAACGGAAAAAGGCCGCGATGGCGAACGCACGCCCATGCAGTGGAATGACTCGGCAAATGCTGGGTTCAGCACGGCGCGCCCATGGCTGCCCGTCCCCGCAAGTTACAAGTCGCACAACGTAGCGAGCGAACTTGCCGACCCTTCGTCTGTTCTGCAATTTTACAAGCAGTTGCTGGCCTTGCGTCATAAAGATAAAGCTCTGCTTTATGGCGACTATGTAGCGTTGAATCCGAATAATCCCAACATACTTTCGTATCTTCGCCGGTATAAAGGTGAAGCCGTACTTGTAGTTCTCAATATGTCGTCGACGGCGCAGCCGATCCCCTTGAACCTTTCGGATGAAGGCCTCCCTTCGCCAAAATTGACAACGCTGCTAAGCACATCCGGCTCCGCGAAAAGCGGCAAGGGTGAGCCCTTGCCAATGGATCCTTTCTCGGTCTATATCGCGCGGGTCTCTCGATGAGCTGGCGATTCGCGAACTTCACCTATGGAAAGCTGTTCGTTCGACGGGTGCGGTATTTCGCGGTCTGGCTGGCAATGTACTCCTCGGCCTTCGGGCAACCGGACGCAGTTCGCGGCACAATGATGGCCGGCCTTGCTTCTGTTCATGACTATGTGCAGAAGCGAGCCTCGAGCTACGACCGGAGCGGCGGCAACGATGATTCGCGCAAGATTGCTGCTGGAAATACGCTTGAGCTGCTCAACGATCGCGGCCCGGGTATTATCACGCACATCTGGTTCACGATCGCCTCGCCCGAATCGTACCACCTGAAAAAACTCGTCTTACGGATGTATTGGGACGATGAACCGACACCGAGCGTCGAAACTCCGGTCGGAGATTTCTTCGGCCTAGGGCTCGGGGATTATTTCCAGTTCGACGCGATACCGCTGGCTGTGGCTTCGGACAAAGCGCTGAACTGCTTCTTCCCCATGCCTTTTCGAAAGCATGCCCGCATTACGGTTACGAATGAAGGTCGACAGGATGTGGATGCCTTCTATTTCAATATCGACTACCAGTCCTTGAACAAAGAACTCCCGGCGGACACGCTTTATTTCCACGCGCAGTATCGCCAGGCCACTCCGGCGGCGGGTTGGACCAACCAGTGGGAAGCAAACGACGCAGCGGCGGTGACCGCAAAGAAGAACTTAAACGGCGAGAACAACTACGTGTGGATGGAAGCCACAGGCCAAGGGCACTTCGTGGGAGTGACGATGTCGGTTCTCCAAAATCAGGATGGGTGGTGGGGCGAAGGCGATGACATGTTTTTCGTCGACGGCGAAAAGCTGCCCTCCATTAACGGAACCGGATCGGAAGACTATTTTCTTGGAGCATGGGATTTCGGCGACCATCCTTTCTCTTATTCCCTGTTTGGAGCGCCCGTGAAGGGAGCAGAGTTCGCCGGCAGCCGCTCGTCTGTTTATCGCTTTCACCTGGATTCTCCCATTCCTTTCAAGAAATCGTTGCGGGCATCGATTGAACACGGTCACGCCAATCATCGCTCTGACAACTTCTTTTCCGTCGCCTACTGGTATCAGAACGAACCGCATGCGGCTTTTCCTCCATTGCCCACCGTCGAACAGCGGATTCCCCGCATCTATTCTGTAGGAGGTCCCGGGAATGCCGCGAAGCAGTAGTTGGTACGGCTGGACCAGAGGTGGGATTTGGCATGTCTTGAACCTAACTCTCATCTTTTGTGTGTTGCTATGCGCCGCGCAGCGGCCAAGCGTCGCGGAGGAGCTCGAGGCTCCGAGGCATCCGCGCATTGTGGGTTACTTTCCCGGAGACGGCGCGCGAAGGAACTTTCTGGTAAAAGATCTGGTGGCACGCGGTGCTGTCTCAGTTCTTGACCAGATCAATTACTCGCAGGGCCACGTCGCTGCCGGTCAATGCGTAATCGCCGATCCGGTCGCGGATCTAAGCCGCATTTTCTCGGCCGACAATAGTGTGGATGGAACCGCCGATGCGGCGGATGCGTCGCTGCGCGGAAACTTTCATCAGTTGCAAGAGCTGAAGAAGCTCTACCCGAACGTCAAACTGTTGATCTCCCTGGAAGGTAATGCCGAGCTGTTTGCGGAGGCGGCGCAACCAGAAAATCGCCACGCTTTTGTGGCGTCCTGTATAGAGAGATTTATCAAGGGAAAATTTGCGGATGGGATCGAAGCTCCCGGCCTATTCGACGGCATTGATCTTGACTGGGAATATCCGAAAGAGGCTGACAAGCTCAACTTCATCGCGCTATTGGGAGAGTTTCGCCGCCAACTTAATAGCGCGGGATCGAACCTGCTGCTCTCGGCCGC
>Ga0302320_10003640_pt1 | contig 35577 bp, 38 predicted proteins | sample Bog_T0_3_FD_202130 | JGI IMG/M metagenome (GOLD analysis project Ga0302320, IMG submission 202130) | Peat permafrost microbial communities from Stordalen Mire near Abisko, Sweden - Bog_T0_3 | ecosystem: Environmental > Terrestrial > Soil > Wetlands > Peat | place: Sweden: Abisko, Stordalen Mire...
TTCACCGCGACCGTAACGACGAGTGCGACGGGATCGGTCAATTTCCTGTCGGCGACCAGCGTAGGCGGCCCCTACGTCAACATCGGAGGCTGCACCGGTATTGCCGTTACCGGATCGTACACGGCACCGTGCACTACCGCCGCGCTACCAATTGGCGCTAATTATATTGAGGCGGTGTATTTGGGGAACACGACCTACGCACCTTCGACGAGCTCGCCCTATCCCTATAGCATTACCCCAGGTGCGGGTAGCGTTCTAGTTGCGCTCTCGGCAACACCGACCTCACCGGTAAGTGCCGGCAGCACGGTGACCATGACGGCAACGGTTACTGGAACTTCACCCGTGGGCACTCCCGCGGGCGGCACTATGACCTTCCAATACTCGTCGGGCGCGGGCTACCTTACGGTGCCGGGCTGCACGAATCCCGCCACGGCCACCAATGGATTGGCGACTTGTGTCACGACAACGCTGCCCTACGGCACCGTGTCCCTTCAAGCGGTGTATTCGGGAAATGCCACCTATAACACGGGCACGAGTCCAGCCATCGCCTACTTCGTACGTACCACGAGCGTGACCACACTGGGTGCGCTCCCTGGTTCACCCATCACCTACGGCGGCACGGTGACGTTCACCTCCACCGTGACGGCGGGTACCACCGGAACGGTCAACTTCGAGAGTTCGCTCAACGACATTGCGTTCACGAGCATCACGGGTTGCGGTGCTGAAGTGCTTTCGGTGTCATCCGTTGCGACGTGCGTCACGAACGCGCTGCCGACGGGACTTGATTACGTCGAAGCGGTGTACTCGGGTAACACGACCTACGCACCTTCGACGAGCGCGGCCCTCAATTACACGGTCACCGCCGCCGGACAGGCCGCAATCACCGTAACGCCCATCGCGGGCGTCGTCGGCGTGGCCTTGACTCTCGTGGCGAACGGTGGATCCGGGGCGGGTGCGGTCACCTTTAGCGCCGTCAACGGCACGGCAACGGGCTGTACCGTCACGGGCACTTCCATCAAGGTCACGACCGCGGGCACGTGCTTGGTCACCGCGACCAAGGCGGCTGATGCCAATTACATCGCCGCCAACTCGGCCGCGACCACGGTCACCTTCGTGAACCCGATTCCCAAGGCCATCCGGGTCATTGGTGCACCATTGGTCGGAAAGACCACGGTCATCGGCATCGCCGGACAGTACTTCTACGGCCAACCATCGATCATCACCAACGTGGGTGGCGTCACGGCCAAGGTTAGTAAGGACACTGGCTCATTGCTCACCGTCCAGGTGACGGTCAAGAGCGGCGTCCGACAAGGCATCTACGTCTTCGCCCTGACCTTCAAGAACGGTCAGAGGACGAACGTCAAGTACAACTTGAGGTAACAAGTACCACTTGCGGTAATCAGCGTCGGGGCGGGCCTTCGGGTCCGCCCCGACGTTTGTTAGGCGTCGGCTACATTCGATTGCGGTGAGTAACGAGGATGGCGAATGGTCACGCGTCTTTCGCGGCGGCGATTCCTACGGCACCGACATCTACACCGAGGCCGAGGGCAGTGACGACACCCTGGCCAACCTCGGACCGTTACGGGTCCTCGCGGGTCGCTGGGAGGGCACCAGGGGGAGTGATGATCATCCGGTGCTGGAGGGCACCGAGCGCCAGGCGTACGCAGAGAACTACGAACTCTCACCCGTCGATCGCCAGACCAATGGTCCGCAGCTGTTCTACGGGCTGCGCTACCACACCCACATCGTCAAGGTGGGCGAGGTCGAGACATTCCACGATCAAGTGGGCTACTGGTTATGGGAACCGGCAACCCGTCTCGTGACCTTCAGCCTGAGTATTCCGAGGGGCCAGGCCCTGCTCGCGGCCGGGCACGTGGAACCCGACGCCACCGAATTTATGGTTCGGGCCGAGCGCGGACTGAGCACCTACGGCATCGTCTCCAACACCTTCTTGGAACGTGCTTTTCGCACGCTGAGTTTCGTTATGCGAGTGACGGTCCTCGATGATGATGCCTGGTCCTACGAGCAAGAGACAATCCTCGAGATTCCGGGTGCGCGCGAACCCTTCGCGCACGTCGACCACAACCAGCTCGTGCGCGTCGGTGGTCCACCTCCCAATCCGCTCGCTCGCGGACTGGACGTCGCCAACTAGTCCTGCCACGATCGTGGGGATGCGGACGGCCCACCCGGGTGCGTAAATGGGTGAAAGCAACTCCGGTCTCGCGTAACCGTCTCGGCGAAGGGTCCCGCCAGATTCTTGGGCGTCCGTGACGTCGTGAACATTTGGCCACGACTTTGGAACCGCGGTGCCGAAGTCCCTTTTTTTGCGCCGCGAACATGACGCTCGAGAAGTCGGCGTCGTGATTCGCGCGACGTCTCGTCGCCGCGGCGTAACGAGGGCCAGCCCCGCCAAAACTGGTGGGAGAGAAAGTGCTTCTTGCTGATCGCAGCGAAATGTACGACACTTGATCGAGAACCACGAAGTCGATGGTTCGTGGCGTTCTTTGGTCTCTCGTGAGCACTTGGAAGAGAAGGAATTCTCTTTTTAGATCGGGTATTTCGGTGGTAAAATCGAAGTTGCGGCTCCATGTCTTGTCGGTTTTTCAGGCTTCTGAAAAGGAATTAGGTGACCAAATGGCACGAGATCTGAATTCTCAGATTGAGGTCGACGATTTCTTTTCTATCATGACGCCCCAGGAGTTCCTTGACGGTTTGAACTTGGGGATCACCTTCCAAAACGCTGAGGGAGTAGTTGTTGCCTGCAACCAGGTAGGGGCGACACTCCTCGGCAAGCCGCGTGAGCAAATTCTCGGCCGACCTCTGGCCGATCTAGCTTGGATTGACGAGCCCTTCGATTTCACGGTGCTGACCGGCGACAGATCACCAGGATTGACCGAAATGGAAAGCAGTGCCATGGCCACTTCTCGGATCCAGGGCGTTACTGGACCGGCCCATACAATCCATTGGCTCATGATGAGTGCGTTTCCGATCAACGCGGACGGCGTGCGAAGAGGTTCGATGATTTCTTACCGTGACGTGACCATCGAACGCCAGCGGTCGCAGTCACTTGAACTGATGACGGAGATAAATCGCCTGATGATGCTCTCGTCTACGGAGGACGAATTCTTGAAGAGCGTCTGTGATGCGTTCGTGCGGGTCGGTGGCTACACGTTAGCGAGGATTGACGTCGCCGTCGACGACGATGAGCACAGCGTGCGTTCATTATGCTTCGCCGGTCCCTACGGCTACGTGGCGGACGCCATGATCACTTGGTCGGACGGGCCGAGTGGCGCAGGCCCCATTGGACGAGCGCTCCGCGGCGACGTCGCCGTACAGGTCGACGACCTTCTCGGCGATGTGGCCGCCGAGCCCTGGCACGCGCTCATGGAGAAGTTCAGTCTCCGATCGGCTGTAAGTGTGCCGTTGCACTTGTCGAAAGCGCGAGCTGTCCTGACTGCGTACGCGAGCCACACCTACGCGTTTCCCGGTCGCAAATTTCAGCGTCTGCAGTCGATCGTCCAGGAGGTTGAGTTTGCGGCGGCTCACGTGAGTTCGGTCGTCGCGACCGAGACGGCCCTTCGCGGCACGATCGCGGCGCTCTCACAGATGACGGAGACGCGCGATCCCTATACCGCGGGTCATCAGTCGTCGGTGGGCTGGTTGGCCGAAGAGATCGCGCGACGAATGGGGTTCGACGCGGCCTTTTGTGCCCTGATGCGCCAGAGCGGCGAATTGCACGACGTGGGAAAAATAGCAATACCCGTCGAGATTCTGACTCGGCCCGGACCTCTCAGCGAGACCGAGTTTGACCTGATCAGGACCCATCCCATCGTGGGCGCGGACATTCTGGCTAAGGCCCACTTGCCTTGGCCCATCGCCGACGTCGCCTTACAGCACCACGAACGCATGGATGGTTCTGGCTATCCCTTCGGGTTGAAAGGTGACGACGTCAAGATGCCCGCGCGCATCATCGCCGTCGCGGACACCGTCGAGGCAATGACCCAGCGCCGTCCGTACCGTCCAGCACTCGGCAGTGACGTGGCGCTCGAGGAGATCAAGCGAGGGGCGGGTTCGCAGTACGACGCTGATGTCGTGGCCACGTGCGTGAAAATATTCGAAGACGGTTTCGAATTCGAAAGTGTTACGCGACCGGCGAGCTTTTGAGGGCAGCGGCGCTCTCTTGACCACATTTGGAAGTGGTGATGAAGTCACTTCAGTAAGTGCCGGTGCTGACCATATCGCTGCGTGATGCGTACGCTGGCCTGTCACACGGTACGGATCTCAGAGGGTGACGGTCGCTAAACGCGGGAAGTCACGATCTCGTTCAGACACCGTGCCGCTAGGAGCGTGGTCGATCGGTGCGGCAGCGAATGCCTGTTGCTAATTGTCACAATAACTACTTAGATAGATGGCGTGCAATTGGATCATTTCAGCGTGGCGTTCCTGACACTCAATGACGATCGCCCCTCACTCAGCGCTCTCGAGGCGGACGAACTTCAGAATTCGCACATGGCGCACCTCGCCGATTTGCACGACGCGGGTCACTTGCTCGTCGCCGGACCACTCGAGGACGATCACTTTCGTGGTCTGTGCATCTTCAAGGTCACTGAGGTGATCGCGCGTCGGCTGCTCGAAGAGGACCCGGCGGTGCGAGCGGGTCGTTTCAACGTCACCGTCATCCCGTGGGTGGTGCCGGAAGGAACTCTCGCCTTCTCCACGGCGAGATTTCCTCGCTCCATCGCCGACGTCGAATGAGGAGTGCGCGACGGCGAGCACGCGGCGACGTCGCCGTTGCAGCCCTGCAGGTGGCTCGTTATGCGCTACACCGGCTTGGTGAGTGACGAGACGTCGTCCCTTACGACCGCCAGCCCGCGTCGCCACGAGGCCTTACTCACTAGGTAGAGGGCGTCAAAGGAAACGTCGGGTCGGTGAACACGAAGTTCTCGAAAGAACGACTGGGCGGCGTCGAAACGGTTCCGGTGCCAGAAGCGAATCAGGGTTCCGCCGTCCAGCACGAACGCGAAGACGTCCGGCTGGCGGGTCTGGCGCACCGAGGTCAGCGAAGCGAGTGGAAAATGTCCGTGACCAGCCGGGGCGGACCAGTTAAGTTCGGCCGTCGCAAGGTTGAAGTCCAGTTTTGAGGCCACACGCGTAAGCAGATGGACCAAGTACCAGGCCATCGACCCGGCGTAGGCCACGCCGAGCGTCACGAGAATCGCCGACGAGCGAATTATTCCGAGGACGAGCACGACCACGCCGAGCGCCTCGAACGTGCTGAGGACAAGAAGATTCATCACTTCGGTCGACCGGCGAAGCGTTCGCAAAGAATCCATAGAGAAAGCGTACGCGCGCACCGCGTTCCTGGTGACACCCAGAAATGCTAGAAAGACCCGATGGCCTACCAACTCGCCCAGATCAACGTGGCCCGATTACTGGCGCCCCTCGATTCTGAGCTGCTCGATGGTTTTGTGAGGTCGCTCGATCCGGTGAACGCGTCGGCCGAGGCCGCGCCGGGATTCGTGTGGCGGCTCAAGACCGAGGACGGCAACGCCACGTCGATCGTGGCCTTCGAATGGGACGTGGGCGACGCCGCGGGCATCATCGTGAACCTCAGCGTCTGGGAAACAATCGAGCACCTGAGCGCCTGGGTCCATGATTCGTCGCATCGTTCGGTGCTGCTTCAACGAGGAAAATGGTTCGAACGAGCGAGCGAGGCGACGACGGCGCTGTGGTGGGTGGACGCGGGACACGAGCCGACGACCGACGAGGCGGAGCAAAAGCTGCGTCAACTGCGCCAGTACGGTGCTGGGCCTTCGGTCTTTGATTTCCGACACCGGTTTGACGCTCCCGATGGCTTCGGAGGGCCTAAACGAAGCACGGTGCTAGGTTCAGCGCATGAGCGAGAACGTCGAATCTAAGGACGAGGGCGACTCGAGCGATCCCCACGTGCGCGTGGATAAGGATGTCAAAGGCCTGCCCTATGACTGGCGCCGACCTACGGTGGCGCGCGCCAAGTCACGGATGTGGAATCGCGAGGACCCTCGGATGTTTCCGCCCAAGTCCTTTGGCGCGGGCTGGACGATCAACTTCTACTGGCTGGTGCACCTACCTTCGTACTTCTCGAAGGCCCACAAGGACTCGTAGAGTCCGAGGGCTCAGGGGCCTGGTTCAATGGTTCTTGTTGCGGTACGCCGCAATCTCTGCAGCGAGATCCTCGGGCGCCGGTCGACAATCACAAACGTCCTCGTGGGCCGCGTGCCAGGCGATACGTTCTGATCGACTCGCCTTCGTCGCGAGACGGTGATGCTGATGCCATTCCTTATTCATCCGTTCCTCCTTGACTGACGCCTCGACAAACGCACTCGAGCGCGAGGGCGTGGGTTCCTTCAGGGGTTGCCATCCGGCCTGGATCGAGGTCGGGGAAGTGGGTACAATCACCTCGCATGAGCGAACACACCGGAGAATCGAACGAATTGTACGTCGTGTACCTGGGCGGCGATCCGGCTCCGGGTCGACTGAGTGAAGACCACGAAGCCGTCGTGGTGGTGGCGGCCAACGTGAAAGAAGCGCGAGCCGCCGCTCGCGCCAAGTGGGGCGGCCAGTCCAAGGGTCACGTCGACGCGGTGCAGGTCATACGGGTCGTCGACGGCTACGCAGTCCAACTCGTGCCCTCGCCACTGGGTGACGACGTCGAGATCGACGTCACGTACGAACCCGGGTCGATCCCGGGACCCGTCTCGTAGCTCAACGCTTGCGACAGACGAGTTCTCCTTTGCCTATCGGCACGACCAGGGCGTCGACGCGAGGGTCGGACAGCGCCTCGTCCACGAAACCCTGTAGCTCGCTCTGGTGGCTGATGACGTTGTCGGCCACGAACAGACCTCCACTGACCAGATGGGGTACGACCGCCTCGTAGCAGTCGCGGTACACGTCTTTCTCGGCGTCGAGGAAGCAAAAGCTCACCCATTCCAGTTGCGTGGCGTGATCGCGAAAATCCCCCTCGACCAGCGAGATCACGTCCTCGACGCAGGCCTTTTCGAACGTGGAACGAGCGAGTACTGCCTTGTCGGCCAGGATCTCGAAGGTCGTGAGCACCTGGGAGCGGGCGTGACACGCCAGCGAGAGCCACAGCGCCGAGTAACCCGCGCTGGTTCCGACCTCGATCCACGAACCTTCCGGTGCCGACGCCGCCAGGAGTGCGAGAAAGCGGCCCGTCTCACGGGGTATCTGGCGAAGCCGCTTCAGGTGCTGCGTACCGTCGACCCGGTCACGCTCGTCGCGCGCCTCCAATTCCGCCATCGCCTCTACGATCGACACGGGAATGTCGTGGAACATCGCACACCTCCTCGGGCGCCAGTGACCCGGTCGCCACTTCGATGTTCCCACGAACCTGACGTCGACGCTATCTCTTGTGCGACTCACGAGGGTCATGGCGGGCGACCATTGTTACTACCATTGGGCGCACGAGGTGCAGGGTGTCACAGTTACTTTTCAGCGTCTTTTCTAACCGCCAAGACGCGATCGAACTCGCCCGTGAGGCGGCGAAGTCGCTCAAGAGTCAGGGGATCGAGTCAGAACTGCTTTGCTTGGACCACGGGGATCAGCCCGAGATCGCCGAAGAGACCATGGTGGTCAGCCTCGGTGGTGACGGCACGTTTCTCCAGTCGGCCCGTCTCGCTCACGAACACGGCGCGCGCGTATTGGCGGTCAACCTCGGTCGATTGGGTTTCCTGCTCAACGTTCCCTCGAACGAGATCGTCGAGAGTGTGAACGACGCGCTGACCCACAACCTGTTCGTCGAACGGCTGGCCCTGAGCATCTCGCGCGGCGCGGGCACGCCCAGTGAGTTCGCCCTCAACGAAGTCGTCGTGGAACGGGCCCACGCGGGTCACATGGTGCGGGTGAAGACCTTCATCGACGACGACGCGTTCCTGACCTACTCCGCGGACGGCGTGATGGTCGCCACGCCGACCGGCAGCACGGGTTACAACTTCTCCGCGGGCGGTCCCGTCGTGGACACGACCTTGCCGGTCATGGTCCTCACCCCTATTGCGCCGCACTTCACCATCGACCGGTCGATCGTCGTCGACGGCGACAAGGTGGTCCGACTGCTCGCCGACGACAAACCGGCGATCATCGTCACCGACGGCCATACCATTGGCTCCTTGGAGCCGGGTCAGGCGATCGAAGTCCGAAAAAGTCCCACGCCGGTACGGGTGGTGGCTACTCGCAGCTTCGAGTTGGGTTTCCGCCTTCGCGAGAGCCTTCGAGAGGGTCATGCCTAGGGCACAACTGGTCGCGCTCTACGCCCACGGACTTGGCGTGATTGAGGACGCCCGTCTGGAGCTCGGATCTGGCTTTAACGTCATCACCGGTGAGACCGGCGCAGGCAAGACGCTGCTACTGGGAGCCCTCGAACTCTGCCTGGGCGGTGAGAATGCCACGTCGCGCTACGCGGCGCACGCCGACATGCGCGCCGCCGCGGTCTTCCTGCGAGGCGGCGAGGAGATTGTGCTCACCCGAGAGGCGAGTTCGACGGGTCGCCTGCGCAGCACCGTCGATGGCGCGCCCAGCAGTGCCGAAGTACTGAGGAATCTGGCGAGCGATCTCGTCGTCATCCACGGGCAACACGATTCACTTCGTCTTCGCAACCGGTCGGAGATACTTCGCATCATTGACGCCAGCGGTGCGATCTCCACGAGTGAACTCGACGCCGTACGAGCTGGTTTGCGCGAGGCGTTGGACCTTCGTGGGTCCTTCGGTGGCGACGAGGCGGCACGGACGCGAGAACTCAACTTTCTCGAATTTCAGATCAACGAGATTGTGGCCACCAAGATCACCTCCAAGGACGAGTTGGCCGAGACCCTTGAACACCTGACCAGCTTGAGCTCGCTGCGCGACGGACAGGCGGCTCTGAACCTCGTCATCGACGAACTAGACGCGGACCGTGACGACGCAGTCCTCGCGCGCCTCGCGCGGTCCATCGAACGTCTGCCAGCGGGGGAGGCCTACGGTGCGGCGCGCGACTCACTGCTCAGCGCGCTCGAACTCGCTCGCGAAGGGCTGCACGAACTGGCGGCGCTCAGCGACCCCGACGTCTTTGATCCCGCCGTTATCGACGAGCTCGACGAGCGAGTGGCGCTCCTCCAGCAGATCGCGCGAAAATATGGTGGGTCGCTCGAATCGGCGCTCGAGATGCTCGAGGACCTGCGGATCCGTTTGGATCAGCAGCGTGCGGCTACGGCGCGTTTGGTGAACCTGGACGCCGAGATCGTCGAACTCGAAGGGCGCGAGCGCGAACTGGCGCGCGCGGCGCGGCGCGAACGCGAATACGCCGCCGTCCAACTCACCGAGGCGGTCCGGCGTCAGCTGCCGCGAGTGGCGCTACCCAGTGCCCTACTTCGTTTTGACGTTGACGGCGACGATGGCTCGGAGACCCAGATCCTCTTCACGCCCAACCCGGGCCTACCCGAAGGTCCCCTCCAGGCACTCGCGAGCGGGGGAGAGTTGAGTCGCGTCCTGCTGGCGCTTTCGCTCGAAACGGCCCACGAGGACGTGGTGGCGGTCTTTGACGAGATCGACACCGGGGTTGGGGGCCAGGTGGCCCAACAGATCGGCCAGTGCCTCCACGAAGTTGGTCAACAGCAGCAGGTGCTCGCGGTGACGCACCTGGCTTCGGTCGCGGCCCGGGCCGACCACCACTTCGTCATCGAAAAGACCGCGAGCCACGGGGTCACCTCGACGTCACTGCGCGCGGTCAGCGGCGTCGAACGAATCCACGAGATCGCTCGAATGCTGGCCGGCGACGCGATTACCGACGAGGCGAAGGCGCTGGCGCAACGCTTGCTCGAAACATCGAGTCAATAGAAGCGGTCCACGTCAATCGTCCGATATGATGGGTATCCGTGGATGCGGCGGATTACAAATGACAAAATTCGTCTTTGTAACTGGTGGAGTGTCTAGTTCGCTCGGCAAGGGTTTGACGGCTTCGTCACTCGGTCGGCTCCTGAAATCGCGCGGCCTCAAGGTCACCATGTGCAAACTCGACCCCTATTTGAATGTCGACCCGGGCACGATGAACCCTGGCGAGCACGGTGAGGTGTACGTCACCGACGACGGGGGCGAGACCGACCTCGATCTTGGACACTACGAGCGTTTCATTGACGAGTCACTCTCGCGGATGTCCAACACGACGACCGGATCGATCTATTCGAACGTGATCGCCAAAGAGCGCCGCGGGGACTACCTTGGCAAGACCGTGCAAGTCATTCCCCACATCACCGACGAGATCAAGGAGCGGATTCGTCGCCTCGGTACGCTCGGCGCCGACGTCGTGATCGTCGAGATCGGGGGCACGGTCGGTGACATCGAAATCGTGCCGTTCATCGAATCGATTCGCCAGTATCGCCGAGACGCCGGACGGGGCAACGTCTGTTACGTCCACTTGACCCTCGTGCCGTATCTGGCCCCTTCGGGCGAGCAGAAGACCAAGCCGACCCAGCACTCGGTCACCGAATTACGCTCTCGGGGTATCCAGCCCGACGTGATCGTCTGTCGCAGTGACCAACCGATCTCGGACGGTCTCAAGCGCAAGATCTCACTTCTCTGTGACGTACCCATCGACGCCGTGATCTCGGCGGTCGACGCGTCGAGCATCTACGACATTCCGGTCAACATGCATAATGAGGGCCTCGACCGTATGGTCTGTGACACGTTGGGTATCGACGTCGAAGAGCATCCGATCGACCTCACCGACTGGCAGGAGGTCGTGCACCGCGTGCACAACACGACCAAGTCGCTGCGCATTGGCGTCATTGGTAAGTACGTGTCGATGCCTGACGCGTACCTGTCGGTCGCCGAGTCGATCCGCCACGCCGGCTTCGCGGTGGGGGCGGACACGACCATTGAATGGCTCGAGGCCGAACGAGTGCCCACCGAGATCGACTCGGACCGGATTCGCCAGTTGGACGGCATCATCGTGCCCGGCGGTTTCGGCGAGCGCGGCGTCGAGGGCATGATCGCGGCCGCGCGCATCGCACGAGAGCACGACATCCCCTACTTGGGAATCTGTCTGGGCATGCAGGTGATGGTCATCGAGTTCGCTCGTCACGTGTTGGGTCTCAGCGACGCACATTCGACCGAGATCTCGCTCGGCACTTCAGCCCCGGTGATTGCGCTGATGGCCGAACAAATGGACGTGGTCGACAAGGGCGGCACCATGCGCCTGGGTGCGTGTCCCGCGATGCTCGAAGAGGGATCGGTGGTCGCCGGTCTCTACGGCGCGACCGTGGTCTCGGAGCGTCACCGGCACCGTTACGAATTCAATTCGCGCTATCGCGATCAGTTCGAAGAACACGGCATGCGCTGTTCGGGTACGTCGCCCGACGGTCGGCTGGTCGAGTTCGTCGAGATCGATTCACACTCGTTCTTCGTGGGCACCCAAGCACACCCCGAGTTCAAATCACGGCCCGACAGGCCCCATCCGCTCTTCCTGGGTCTCATCAAGGCCGCTGCGTCACGCGCTGAAGGACGCGAGCCTCACATCATCGATCCTTCATCGGTGCACGTCGCCTAGTGAGCGAAACGTTTCGCATCACCCAGGTCACGTCGTTGTTGCACAGCTACGTCTTTGACGTCGAACGAAGGCTGGTCGAGCACGACGGTACCACCTTCGAACGCGACGTGGTCACCCACGCGGGCGCGGTGTCGATCCTCGCGATCAACGAGCGTGACGAAGTGGGACTGCTGCGTCAGTACCGGGCTCCCTTTGACGAGTACGTGCTCGAGATCCCCGCCGGCACGCTGGACGTCACGGATGAGGAGCCGCTCGCGGCGGCCAAACGAGAATTGCGTGAGGAACTCGGTGGTGACGCGAAGTCCTGGCGGCTTCTCGGAAGGTTCAAGGTCTCGCCGGGCTGGACGAATCAAGTGATGACCATCTTCGAGGCGCGTGACATCACGATGGTGCAACGCCAGCCCGAGGGCCCCGAAGAGCGGTCGTCACTGATCGAATGGGTCCCGATTCGCCGTCTCAAAGAGACCCTCGCGCGTGAAACGACCAACGACTACACGCTCATGGTGGCACTGCACCGCGTCTTTGGGAACTTCTTTGACGACGACTAGGTCACCGGCCACGGAGTTTCTGCAGTGGTTGACCATCGAGCGAGGTCGCAGCCCCGCCACGATCGAGGCCTATCGCCACGACATCGGTGAATTCAGCGAGTGGATGCGCGAGCGAAAGCGTTCCGTACGCCACGCCAGCGAGGAGGACTTCGAGGACTACTTCGCGCTGCTTCGAGCGAGCGAGCGCGCGGATAGTTCGGTCGCGCGAGCCATGTCCTCGCTACGCGGTTGGTTCGGCTTCATGTTCGACGAAGGCGAGATCAACCACGATCCCACGTGGCGCCTCAAGCCCGCTCGCCGGGGTCGCTCATTGCCCAAACCGATTGGCGAAAAGAAGATGGCCACGCTGCTCGACTCGCTGGGCCAGCACACCGCGGTTGACGCGCGCGATCGAGCGCTCCTCGAGCTTCTCTACGGCACGGGCGCTCGGGTCTCCGAGGCGGTCGGCATCAATTTAGAGGACCTCGACTTCGACGAGGACCTGATCCTCGTAACGGGAAAAGGCTCCAAACAACGATTGGTCCCCATGGGCGCCACCCTTCGTGTCGCCCTGCAGGACTACTTGGGTCCCGGGGGTCGAAGCGAACTCGCCCGCACGAAGAAGACCGCGCGACTGTTTGTGAACGTTCGCGGCGGACCGTTGTCGCGCCAAGGCGTCGACCTTATTATCCATAAACGCGCCCTCGCGGCGGGACTCGACACCCGCACGATCAGTGCGCACGTGTTTCGCCACAGTTGTGCGACGCATATGCTGGCCCACGGCGCCGACATACGAGTGGTCCAAGAACTCTTGGGGCACGCGTCGATCGCGACGACCCAGCTCTATACCGCGGTGTCGGTGACTTCTTTGAAGCGTGAGTATCAGGACTCGCACCCGCGAGCACACGAATGAGGTTCAGTTGAGCAATCTGTACTTCTTCTTGGCCATCGTGCCTTCGGTGATCCTGCACGAGGTCAGCCACGGATGGGTGGCGAATTACTTTGGCGATTCCACCGCCAAGGACAACGGGCGACTCACGCTCAATCCGCTCGCGCACATCGATCCTTTCGGGACTGTGTTACTACCCTTGATGATGGTGCTCGCGGGACTCCCGGCCTTCGGTTACGCCAAACCAGTGCCCGTGAACGTGTCGCGCCTGCGCAACCCGCGCACCCAGTCTTTGTACGTCTCGCTCGCCGGCCCGCTCGTGAACATCATCCTCTCGGGCATTGGTTTGGGACTATGTTTCTTGGCGGTCCACGACACCCAGAGCCAGTTGATGTTCAACGTGGGCGAGTACCTGGGACTCGCGAACCTGGTCCTCGCGGCCTTTAACTTGATCCCCATCCCGCCCCTCGACGGATCGGCCATCATCGAACGTTTCGTCCCGCGTAAACACCTCCCGCGCTACTACCAGATGCGCGCGCGGGCCCTGCCCGTGGTGATGGTGCTCGTGGTGCTCGACTTCCTGGTCTTTCACGTGGGCACGAACGCTCTGGGCAGCCTCGAAGACTGGTGGATCAACCTCGCCTTTAAATGAGACCCATCGCCGCGGCCGCGCGTTGATACACGGGCTCGGCGGTCGCGGTGGCCTTCTTGGTGCCGTGAGCAATCACCTGTTCGAGTTGAGCGGGGTCGGCGCGTAGCTCGAGGTAGCGCGCTTTGATGGGCGCGAGGGACTCGATCACCAGTTCGGCGAGGTCCTTTTTGAGGTCCCCGTAACGTTCGTAGCGCGTGGCAACCTCTTGGGGTGTCACGCCATCGAAGCTCGAGAAGATCTCGAGCAGGTTGGAGAGCCCGGGTTTCTTCTTCGGGTCGAAGCGCACCTCGCCGTCGGTGTCGGTGACCGCCTTCATGACCTTCTTGCTGATCTCGTCGGGATCGTCGAACAAGTAGATCGACCCGAGTGGGCTCGAGATCGACTTGGACATCTTGCGCGAGGGCTCTTGGAGGTCCATGACCCGCGCCGCGGCGTGCGGCACATAGCCCACTGGCACCGTGAAGGTCGGTCCGTAGCGGTTGTTGAAACGTTCAGCCAGTTCACGGGTGAGTTCGAGGTGCTGGCGTTGATCGTCGCCGACTGGTACCTGCTCGGCGTCGTAGAGCAAGATGTCGCCCGCCATCAAGACCGGGTAGGTGAGCAGACCCACGCGATAGCCCTTCTGGCGACTGGACTTCTCCTTGAACTGGGTCATGCGGCCGAGTTCACCGTAGGTCGCGACGCATTCGAGCAGCCAGCTCATCTGCGCGTGCACCGGCACGCGGCTCTGCACGAAGAGCGTGGCGACTTCGGGGTCGATGCCCGCGGCGAGCAGCGTGGCGACGCAGTCCAGCGTCTGCTCGCGCAGCGTCGCGGGTTCGATCTCCAAGGTGAGTGCGTGCAGGTCCACCACGCAGTAGTAGGCGTCGGGATTCTGTGACGCCACCCACTGCTTGACCGCTCCCAGGTAGTTGCCAATGTGCATGGTTCCCGAAGGTTGAATGCCCGAGAGGATTCGCATCGCTTGATTCTAGGTGACGCCTTTTGGCCGAGGTCGGGTTCCAGTAGAGTTGTGCCGTGACCTTCGTCGTGACGACGCCGTCCTTCAGCGGCCCAATGGACTTGCTGCTCCATCTGATCAGCACCCACGAGATGGACATCCTGGACGTGCCCCTAGCGCCACTGGTCGACGAGTTCGTCGCGGTGCTGCGCGACGATTCACTGGACATGCCCGTCGAGCAACTGTCCGAGTTCCTCCTCGTCGCCTCGATCCTGCTCGAGATGAAGAGCCAGAGGCTCCTGCCGGGGCGTGACAGCACCGAGCCCGACGAGGAGTTCGTGGGCTGGGAGGAGCGCGACGTGTTGCTCGCGCGCCTGCTCGAACTTCGTACCTACGCGGCGCTCTCGGATGCCTTCGTCTCGCTGTTCGAACGCGCCAGCCAGTCCTTTCCGCGCCTGCGCGGGATCGACGACGGCTTCGAAGTCACCCCACCGGACCTGCTCGCTGGAGTGACCCCGGCGTTGCTGGCGGGCGCGTACCTGCGCGGGATCGAGGAGAAGCCCGTGCTGGTGGTGCGGCTCAATCACATGACCGTGGACGCGGTCACGGTCGCCGAGACGGTGGTCGCGCTTTCCCAGCGCCTGCCGGCGATGGGACGACTCACGTTTCGCGCCCTCACCGACGGTCTCGAGAGTCGCATCGAGGTCATTGTGCACTTCCTTGCGCTCCTCGAACTCTGCAAGCTCGGCCTGATCGACCTGGGCCAGGGCACCACCTTCGGCGACGTGCAGATCGAATGGCTCGACGCCACGTCGTTATTGGATCTGGGAAGGGTTGACAGCTATGAGGGATGAGCGTTCACTCGAACAGAAACTCGAAGCGATGTTGACGGTGGCGCTCGAACCCATCACCACCGAAGAGCTCGCCGACGTCGTCGACGAGGACGCCGAGTTCGTGCTCGCGACACTGCGCACGCTGCGCGCGGAGTTCGTTGAAGAGCGCCGCGGGTTCCAGCTGGCCGAACTCGCCAGCGGCTGGGTCATGCAGACCGCCCCGGACGTGGCGGGTTGGGTCACCAAGTTCGCCAACCGTGACGTGTCGCATCGGCTCAGCTCCGCCGCCCTCGAGACACTCGCAATCATCGCCTATCGACAGCCAGTCTCGCGCGCGCAGATCACGGCGCTACGCGGCGTGAACGTCGACGGCGTCGTGCGGCTACTCGAACAGCGCGGTTACATCGAAGAGAAGGGGAGGGCCTCGGGTCCCGGTCTGCCAATCCTCTACGGCACAACCGAACTCTTCCTAGACCGGATGGGTTTGGCGGGTATCAGCGACCTGCCGCCGATCGAGGAGTTCATGCCGCCCGTGGCGACGGCGAACGAACTCGCCGATGAGCTCTTCGAGAGTTCGTTGGAACTCGCCGAGGACGCGTAGTTGGACGAGGGCGAGCGGCTCCAAAAGACCTTGGCTCGCGCGGGCTTTGGGTCGCGTCGCTCTTGTGAGATCCTGATCACCGAGGGGCGAGTTACCGTCGACGGCAAGGTGGCCGAGCTGGGCAACCGTGTGCACCCCGATGTGCAGGTGATTTGCGTGGACGGCGCACTCGCGCCCACGGCTCAGAACATGGTGTACTACCTCTTGAACAAGCCTGACGGGGTCGTGACGACCGCTTCGGACCCCCAGGGACGAACGACGGTGCTCGAGCTCGTCGAGTCCGCGGTGCGGATCTTTCCCGTGGGACGTCTCGACATGAACACCGAAGGACTGATCATTCTCACCAATGACGGTCGCCTCGCGCACCTGCTAACCCATCCCAGCTCGGGTATCTCCAAGGAGTACCTCGCGCGCGTCGAGGGAGACCCTTCGCCCAGCGCGATCCGACGTCTACGCGAGGGCGTCGAGCTCGAAGACGGGATCACCAGTCCGGCCCAGGTCAGTCGAGTCAGTGAGGGATTGCTGCGGATCGTGATCCACGAGGGACGAAATCGTCAGGTCCGCCGGATGTGTTCGGCCATTGGCCATGACGTGACCCGACTCGTACGCACGCGCATCGGACCCATCCAGGACGCCACGCTGTCCCCAGGATCGTCGCGACAGTTGTCACTCAGTGAAGTACGCCGATTGATGGAGGCCGTAGGGATGACCGACGAAATCGCATCTACGATGCCATCATGACCCCTGCCCTGGTGCGCGCGTTGCGCGGAGCGACCACGTGTGAAGCCGATACGCCCGAGGAGATCGCGGCCGCCACGCAGGAATTGATCCTCCTGATGTTGGAGCGAAACGAACTCGAACACGACGACGTGATCAGCGTGCTCTTCACCACCTCGACCGACCTCACGTCGACGTTTCCCGCCACTACCGCGCGCGCGATCGGTTTCGGCGACGTGCCACTCATCTGCGCCAGCGAGATCGCCGTTCCCGGCGCGATGGCGCACTGCATTCGCGTCATGATGCACGTGTACACAACCCGGTCTCGTGAAGAGATCCACCATATCTATCTGCGCAAGGCGCAGTCGCTTCGTGATGACCTCCGCGCCTAGTCGCCGAGCGCACGTCGTGGGCCTCGGGCTCATCGGCGCCTCGCTCGCGCTCGCCCTTGGCGAGCGCGGTTGGTCCGTCACCGGCGACGACGCTGACGCTGACGTCCTGGCACTGGCCCTCGGTGAGGGCATCGTCGAGGGCACGCAGTTGAGCGAGCAGCACGAGATCGTCTTCGTGGCGACGCCCGCGGGGGTGGTGAGCGAGATCGCCAACGCGCTGTGCGGGCACTTTGCCAATCCGTCGCTCGTTCTCACCGACGTCGCCGGGGTGAAGAGTTCGATCGTGAGCGAGGTGAGCGATCCGCGGTTCCTCGGGGGACACCCGATGGCGGGATCCGAGTTGCGGGGCCTGGGCGGGGCCAAGGCGGACCTGTTCCAGGGTTGCAACTGGGTCCTCACCCCCACCGACGCGACGAGTCCCGAGACCTACAGCGTGTTGCACGGGGTACTGCGCGAGCTGGGGGCCAACGTCGTGGCGGTCAGTGCCGAGGACCACGACCGACTGGTGGCACTCGCCAGTCACGTGCCGCACTTACTCGCCGGCGCTCTGATGAACGAAGCGGCCCAAGTCGCTCAGCAGGACGCGGTCCTGTTGCAGCTCGCGGCGGGAGGATTTCGCGACATGACGCGCATCGCCGCGGGTGACCCCTCGATCTGGCCCGACGTCTTGTTCGAGAACCGCGAGGCGGTCACCGACACCCTGGTTGGACTCGAGAAGCGGCTCGAGAACCTGCGTATCGCGCTCGCTGACGATAGCCGCGACGTGCTCGAGGAGAGTCTCACCAACGCCGCCGACGCGCGACGCCGTCTGCCCGGACGCGCTTTGTCGTCGGAGAACCTGGCCTACCTGCGCGTGCGGGTCAGCGACCAACCCGGCGTACTGGCCGCGGTCACCCGCGCCGCCTCGGAACTACTGGTGAACATTTACGACATCGAGATCGCCCACGGCATCGAGGGCGTGGGCGGCACCTTGCTGCTCGCGGTCGACAGCGCCCAAGTGGCCACGTTCTACGAGGCGCTGGTCGAACTCGGTTTCCAGGTGGTGAAAGAACGGTGAGCGACGAACGGCCGGTGAAGGCTTCGTCACGCCTGCGAGGTGGCGTTCGAGTCCCCGGCGACAAGAGCACGTCACACCGGGCGCTGCTGATCTCGGCGTTGGCGAACGGCGAGAGCGTGATCGAAGGGCTCTCAACGGGCGCCGACGTGCGTTCGACCGCGCTCATCATCACCCAACTCGGTGCGCAACTGAAAGAGCAAGGTGACCTCGTTCACGTACTCGGACCCGCCGACGGACTTCGCCCCAGTACGACGGCGCTCGACTGCGGCAACTCGGGTACCACGATGCGACTCCTCACGGGCCTCGTGAGTGGTGTCGAGGGGATCCACGAACTCGTGGGCGACGCCTCGCTGTCGGCGCGACCCATGGACCGCGTCGCGGTACCGCTCGCGAGCATGGGTGCGCTCGTCGAAGGTGGGGGAGAACGAGTGACGGCACCACTTCGCGTGCACGGCCGGGCGAAGCTGCGCGCGATTGACTATCACGTACCCACCGCCAGCGCGCAGGTGAAATCGGCGATCCTGTTCGCAGCGTTGCACGCCGACGGTCCGAGCAGTGTTCGCGAGGACGTACGCACGAGGCGCACCACCGAGGACATGTTTCGAACGTCGGGCCTCGACATTGACAGCGTCGACCTCGGCGCAGGTCGGGTGGTCACGCTGGGTCCCGGGCGTCCCCGACCGAGTACGTGGATCGTGCCGGGTGACCCCTCGCAGGCGGCGTTCTTCAGTGTGCTCGGCGTCATCCACGATGACGCCGACGTCGTGATAGAGGACGTCGACGCCACACCCGAACGCACGGGCTTCGTCGGCGTACTGGTCCGCATGGGAGCTGACCTTTCGAGCGAGGAGCGCGATTCTCGACTCTCGTTGCGAGCGAGGAGTTCCTCGTTGGTCGGCGTCGAAGTGTTCTCGAGTGACGTACCGTCGGTCGATGAGGTGCCAGTTCTCGCGGTGGCGGCCGCGGCGGCTCGCGGCGTCAGCGTCTTTCGCGACATGGGCGAGTTGCGCCTAAAGGAATCAGACCGCTTCGAGGGCGCGATGCAACTCGTGCGAAGTCTTGGATGTCGCGTCTGGCACGAGGGCGATGATTTCTTCGTCGAGGGTCTCGCCAGCGCGAGACATTTCGCGCCCTTCGAAATCGACGCGCACCTCGATCACCGCATGGTGATGGCGGCGGCCGTCGCGGGCAGTGCTGGTCAGGGTTGCGTTATCGGCGGCGCGGCGACGGTGTCGTCCAGTTACCCGGGCTTCTTTGAAGACCTCGCGTCCCTGTCGTGAGTAGCGAGGTCATCGCCATCGACGGCCCGGCGGGTTCGGGAAAATCTACGGTCGCGCGCGCGGTTGCCCAGGCGCTCGGGTGGACCTTTCTCGATACCGGGGCAATGTATCGCGCGGTCACGTGCGAGGCGCTGTCGCGCGGCGTGGACGTCGCCGACGAGGAGGCAATGGGGGATCTGGCGGCGTCGGCCACCATCACCACGTTGCCGCGCGTGAGCGTCAACGGACGTGACGTCGAAGACGAAATCCGCAGTGAACCGGTGAACGCGGCGGTGTCGATCGTGGCGGCCAATCCACTCGTGCGCCAGTCGATGGTGGCGCGCCAACGAGAGATCGCCGCCGCCCAGGACACCGGCACCGTCGTCGAGGGCCGCGACATCACCACGGTCGTGTTCCCGAACGCGACGCTCAAGGTGTTCTTGACCGCGTCGCTCGAGGAACGGTCGCGCCGTCGTGGTGACGAGGGCGGGGCTTCGGTAGAGCGTCGTGACCACGCTGATTCGACCAGGGAGACGTCGCCGCTTCGCCAGGCGCCCGACGCGCTCGTGCTAGACACGACGGGACGGCTCGTCGAGGACGTCGTAGAGGAGATAGTGGCGTGTCTGAAGAGCATCACCTCGAACTGAACCCGAACAAGACGCCGATCTACTACGTCGCGGCGATCTTGTTGCGGGTGCTCGCAAAAGTTCTGTTTCGACCGAGTGTCCAGGGTCGCGAGAACATCCCGCTCTCTGGCCCAGTGCTGATCGCGCCGATCCATCGTTCGAACTTGGATTTCGCGTTCACGTTGTTCATCTCACCACGCAAGGTGTTCTTCATGGCGAAGGATTCACTGTTCCACGTGCCGGTGCTCGGCGGGTTGTTGGTACGTCTGGGCGCTTTTCCCGTGCGTCGCGGCACCGCGGACCGCGAGTCGATGAGCGCCGCCGAAGAGGTCTTGCGACAGGGTCAGGCGCTCGTGTTGTTTCCCGAGGGCACCCGCAAAGAGGGCCTCGAGGTCCACGCGTTGCACGACGGGGCCATGTTCGTGGCGGCGCGCACCGGGGCTACCGTGGTACCGGTCGGCATCGGCGGCAGCCAACGTGCGATGCCCCACGGGGCAAAGTTCCCGCGGCCGACCAAGATTCGTATAATTGTCGGCGATCCCATCGCGCCGCCTTCTTCGGAAGGACGCGTCGCGCGATCAGTGGTCACGGCCAAGAGTGAGGAGCTACGCGTCGCCCTCGAGCGTCTCTATCACGAGAGCATGGGACTTCATTAACGCTCGCGCCACCAGGTGCCGAAGACAACCCTGGCGTAGCGGAACCCGAAGAGCCAGTTCTTGCCCTTCTTGGTGGTACCCGAGTGGCGGGGGTACCAGATGGTGGGCACCTCGGCGGCGCGCCAACCACGCTTGAGACACGTGATGAGAAGTTCGGCGGTCTGGTACTGCTCTTGGGTGAGTCGGTCGATGACGTCGGCCATCATCGTCACGCGCAGGCCCCGGTAGCCGGTTGAGGTGTCGGTAAGTCGGGCCCCGGTCATACGGTTCATGATGAACGAGAAGAAGAAGACGCCGGTCTTGCGGAATCGGTCGGTCGTTTTGTCCACGCCCAGTCGACGGCTCGCCACCACGAAGTCGGCCTTATCGTTCAAGAGCGGGGCGAGCACTTGGGGAATCTCCGCCGGGTCGTTCTGTCCGTCGGCGTCGAGAGTGACGATGTACTTGACGCCGTGGTCAATGCAGTAGCGATAGGTGACCTGCAGGGCGACCCCGTGACCGAGGTTGACCGGAAACTCGATCACGATGACCCCGGGGAACGAGCGCGCGATCTCGGTAGTGCGGTCCTCGCCGCCGTCGACGACCACGAGCGTCGTGTAGGCCATGCCGTCGATGGAGGTCGGCATCTTCTCGAGCACCGCGCCGATGTTGCCCTCTTCCTCGTAGGCGCAGATCGAGGCGACGATCTGCTCGGGCTGAAACCCCGGGTACTCGGTGCCTAGACGGGCGAGCGCCTGATCGATGGCGTAGGCGCGCAGCCGCACGCTTCGACGCTTCTCAAGGTTCTCGCTGGCCACGGTGATCCTTAGAGGGACTTCGCCTGCGCGAACACGCGAAGCACCATGGGCTCAAAGTGTTCGAGGCTTTCGGATTGGTAGGTCGGGTCAAAGGCCTTCTGGTCCCAGGCGTCGGCGAATCGTTCGGCCAGTGGGTACCAGGTCTGTGCCACGTGCTGTTCGCGCAGGGTGGGGTCCATACCCAGGTACTCGTAGTAGTAGCGACCCTGGAAGTCCTGGTGGTAGGCGACCATGCAATAGACCTCGTGGCGAACGTAGGGCTTGAGTATCTCCGCGGCGATCCGGGGGTGGTTGGGGACCGAGATCAACTTGCCCACGTCGTGCAACAAGGAGGCGACGATGACCTCTTCGTCGGCACCATCGCGCTCGGCGCGCGTCGCGGTCTGCAGGGCGTGCTCCATCTGATCGACCGAGAAGCCGTCGGTGATCGCACTAAGACCTTTGACCATCGAGAGGAGTTGTTGTCCCACGCGCGGCTGGGCCGCGATGGTCTCTTCGGCGATGGTCATCCACTGCTCGCGCGTCGAGACGTCCATGCTCGAGAAAGAACTCATTGGTAAATAATAGCCAGAAACCTGGTTTTGGCTTAGTTGGGCGCGAGCACCTGGGCCGCGGTGAATTCGCGATCCGCCTGGGGGTCGAAAGTGGAGACTTTGGACGTGAGCAACATGAGTTCAATCATCGCCGACAGAGACTTGAGAATCTCGCGCAGCTCGGGCGGGGGAGGGAAGTACTCGTCCTCGACCGTGACCGACTTGACCGTCACGCCGTTCACCGGGTCCAGGACCTCGAGGACTTCGTTCACCAGTGACTCGGGGGCCGACGCGCCCGCGGTGACCGCGACGGTGCCTTCAAAGTCGTCGGGCAGTTCCGCGGCACTGTTCACGCGCAGCACGCGCGGACATCCCACGGCCTTGGCGGTCTCGGTGAGGGCGACGGTATTAGAGGAGTTCGCGGAGCCAATGACGATCACGGCGTCGGCGTGGGTGGCGATGGCGCGAAGCGCCGCCTGACGGTTGGTGGTGGCGAAGCACAGGTCGCTGCGGTTGGGCATCCAGATGTCGGGAAAGCGCTCTTCGGCGTAGTCGCGCAGGTGCTTCCATTCGTCAAAGCTCAGCGTGGTCTGGCTCAACAGAGCGAACGGTCCTTCCTTCTTTCGCGCGAGGCTGTCGATGTCCCCGGTCGACTCGATGAGGTGCACCGAACGCGGTGCGACGGCCATGGTGCCCACCGCCTCCTCGTGGCCCTCGTGACCCACGTAGAGCACGGTGTAGCCCTTCTTCGCGCGAACCTTCAACTCGTGGTGGACCTTGGTGACCAGGGGACAGACTGCGTCGACGACCGTGCCGCCACCCTTCTTTGCGGCGTCGATGACCTGGGGCGGCGAACCGTGCGCACTCAGCATCACCGGAAAACCCTGGGGGACGTCGGCAACGTCGTTGACGAAGATGACCCCGAGGGTGCGGAAATGTTGCACGACGAATTGGTTGTGGACGATCTCGTGGTAGCAGTAGATCGGCGGCTCGAAGACCCTGGTCATCCAGTCCAGGGCCTTGATGGCTTTTTCGACCCCGGCGCAGAACCCTCGGGGCGCCGCGAGGACCACGGTATCGACTTTCACAATGCCAGCCTAGGTGAGTCGCCCCTTTTCCCACGCTTTAGGCTGTTGTCGTGTCGGGCGCTCGAATTTCCTCAATTACCCAGAATTCACCGGCTTCGGCGGTGGACCTCGTCGAAGGTGACGAGCTGGTCTCGGTCAATGGTCGTGAGCCCACCGACATCATCGAGTACCAGCAGCTGATCGACGGTGAGGTGGTGGCCCTGGTGGTGCGCCGAGAGGGCGAGCCGCTCGACCGCAAGGTCACCGTCCACAAGCAGGTCGGCCAGCCCTTGGGTCTATCGATCGACTCAGCGGTCTTTGACCGGATCCGCACCTGTGACAACCATTGTTCCTTCTGCTTCATCTACCAATTGCCCAAGGGCATGCGACGGTCGCTCTACGTGAAGGACGACGATTTTCGCCTCTCCTTTCTCTACGGCAACTACACGACGCTCACGCGCTTCACCGAGTTCGACCTCGAGCGCGTGCTCGATGAGGGACTCTCACCGCTCTACGTGTCGGTACACTCAACGAACCCCGAGCTGCGCGCTGAGATGCTGCGCAATCCACGTGGCGCGACGAGCCTGCGCTGGTTGCGAGAGCTCTTGCGCGGCGGGGTCGAAGTGCACGCGCAGGTCGTGGTGTGTCCCGGCGTCAATGACGGCGCGGAACTCGAACGCACGCTCGGCGACGTGCTCTCGCTGTACCCCGAACTCGCGAGCGTGGCCCTGGTGCCGGTGGGCGTGAGCGACTTCTCGGGCGAGGAATCGATGCGCGCCCACACGCGCGAAGAGGCTCGCGACGTGGTCGCGCTCGCCGAGCGCTTCCGCGACCTGTCAGTCGAGTTACTCGGGCGCGTCACGGTCTTCGCCAGTGACGAGTTCTATCTGGTGGCGGGTAGGACACCGCCCAATGCGGCGACCTTCGAGTCGCTCGACCAGGCGGAAAACGGCATCGGACTCGTGGCGGCGTTCGCCGAGAGTTTCGCCGGCGCCTACGAGATGGAGAAACTCGGCACGGGCTTCTTCCAGTCCGTGGACGGCGCGCCCGCGTGGGGCTACCGCGCTCGGGCCGACGCGCGCGAGTTTGACGGTGACGCCAGTGACGTTCTAGTCGTGACCGGCGAGTACGCCGCGCCGGTGCTACGTGAGCTCTTCGACGCCCACGGCTACGCCGACGTGGCGATCCTGAGTGTGAAGAACAAGTACTTCGGTGGCAACATCAAGGTCGCGGGCCTGCTCACGGGTCACGACATCGACGAGGCGTTGGCCACCGTGGCCCGCACGACGACGTGTCTGGTACCCGACGTATGCCTCTCCGAGGGACGGTTCCTCGACGGCCTGGGTCTTGATGACTTGGCCCACGACGTGCGCGCGGTGCGCACGACTGGCCAAGACCTCCGTCACGCCCTCGAGTCCGCGCGCGCGAAACGACTGGTGTCGTCGTGAGACGCCCCCAAGTGGTCGTCGTAGGACGACCCAACGTCGGCAAAAGTTCGCTGGTGAACCGTCTCGCGGGTAAACGCGTGACGGTCGTCGAAGAGCACCGCGGGGTCACCCGTGATCGCAAGGCCGTCGAGGTCGAGTGGCGGGGACTCACCTTCGACGTTGTGGACACCGGCGGATGGCTCGAGTCGGGCAGTGACCTCGAAGGAAAGGTCTCCGAACAGGCGAACGCCGCGCTCGCGAACGCCGACCTGGTGCTACTCGTCGTGGACGTGACGACGGGTCTCGTCGACGAGGATACCCACGCGGCGCGCTGGGCGCTTCGAAGCGGGCATCGGGTGGTGCTCGTAGTGAACAAGGTCGACGACCTACAGCACGAGGCCAATAGCTGGGAATTCCTCCAGTTGGGCGCGGGCGACCCGCACACCGTCAGTGCCCTGCACGGTCGCGGTTCGGGAGATCTGTTGGACTACGTCGTCGACGAATTGGGCGAACAACTCGAGGTCGAAGAGACGGCGGACGCGGACGACGACGGTGCGCTGCGCGTGGCGATCGTGGGGCGGCCCAACGTGGGCAAGTCCACGCTGTTCAATCAACTCATTGGCGAGGAGCGCTCGGTCGTGCACGACCTGCCCGGCACGACCCGTGACGCCATCGACACGGTCGTCGCGACCGAAGTGGGACTCATCCGTTTCATCGACACCGCCGGTATGCGGCGTCGCGCCAAGACCGAGGCCGGACTCGAGACGTACGCCGTCCTGCGCAGTCTGGACGCCCTGGACCGCGCCGACATCGCCGTATTGGTGATCGACGCGACGATTGGTGCGACTGGTCAGGACCAGCGTCTCGCCGAGCGCATCTCCGCGGCGGGTTGTCCGGCGCTGGTGGTACTCAACAAGTGGGAGCTCGTCCCGGTCGACGAGCGCGACGCCGTGCTCGCGAGCGTGGGCGAGAAGCTCGCCTTCCTGGGCGACGCACCCGTGATGAAGACGACCGCCACCACCGGCAAGGGCGTGCACCGGATCTTGCCCGCACTGTCGATCGCCGCGGCCGATTACGTCAAGCGGGTGCCCACCGGTGCACTTAATCGAGCGATTCGCGACCTGCAGATCAAGCAACCCGCGCCGACGGGAAAGATCCGCTACGCGGTCCAGGGAGCCACCGAGCCGCCGACGTTCACGTTGTTCGTGGCGGGCCGTCTGCCCGCGACGTACATGCGTTACGTCGAGCGTTCGCTGCGTGAGCGCTTCGAACTCGGTTCGTCACCGCTTCGCGTGCGCGTACGGGTGGAATAGTGGCGCGGTGGTGCGAGAACTGCGATCGGCCGGTCGAGGGCGATGTCTGCGAGGTGTGCGGTGAAGAGGTCCCCGAGGTCACCAAAGAGCCGATGCCTTGGCTCTGGCGCTTCTTCATCGTCTCGTCCGTGATCTACCTCGGCTGGCGGATCTATCAGTTAATTTCGTGGTTGTCCCATAGGAGGTTCTGATGCCCATCTACGCGCTCGGTGACCGAGTTCCGACCATTGATCCTGACGCGTTCGTGCATCCCGACGCGGTGGTAATCGGCGACGTACGCATCGGCCCCGAATCGTCGATCTGGCCGGGGGCGGTGCTGCGCGGGGACTACGGCACGATAATCATCGGTGCGCGCACGTCTATCCAGGACGGCACGGTGGTGCACGCGGTCGAGGCATTTCCAACCATCGTGGGCGACGACTGCGTCGTGGGCCACCTGGCGCATCTCGAAGGTTGCGTGATCCACGATCGGGCGCTGGTGGGTAGTGGCTCGGTGGTTCTGCATCACGCTCACGTGCGAAGCGGCGCGATGGTCGCGGCCGGCGCGGTCGTACGCAATCGCATGGAGGTACCCGAAGGAGCGCTCGCGGTGGGCGTGCCCGCCCAGATAAAGGAGGGGGCCAGTTCCCAAGAAGCGATCGACGAGGGAGCGGCACTCTACGTCTGGAACGCGAAGCGGTACCGTACCGAGCTGCGACTGCTCTAGGCGTTCGAGAGCGCGACAAGTTTCGCCAGCGCATTCGCGGCGTTGCCGTTGCGGACGTTTTGCACGGCGAGATCAAAACCCTCGGGCAGGTCGCCCGCAACCCCCGCCACCATCAACGCGAGCCCGGCGTTGGCGCACGCGACGTCAAAGACGGGGCTCGGTGCGCCATCGAGGAACGAACGCACGGTGGCCACGTTGTCGGCAACGTCGCCCCCTCGAAGATCGGTAACGTCGTGGCGCCGCCCCAGTACGCCCGCGGCGTCCAGTCGCTGAACGTCGATCCCCTCGGGGGTGATGACCTGCAAGGTCGAGTCCGAGCCGAGCGAGAGTTCGTCAAGTCCGTCGTCGGCGTTGACGAGAATGGCGTAGCGAATGCCGCGTGCGTGCAGGACCTGGGCCATCGAACCCAGTAAGTGACGTTGGGCGACCCCGATGAGTGAACGCTCCACGAGGGCCGGATTCGCCAGGGGACCGAGCACGTTGAAGATCGTGCGAAAACCCAACTCCCGGCGAATTGGGGCGAGATGACCGAGCGCCGGGTGGAACTTCGGTGCGAAGAGGAAGCCTATGCCCGCCTCCTCGACGCAGCGCTGCACGGTGGATGCTTCGACGTCGAGGCGCACGCCCAGGGCTTCGAGCACGTCGGCCGAGCCTACCGACGACGAGGCCGCGCGATTGCCGTGCTTGGCGACACGAACACCGCAGCCGGCGACGGCGAAGGCCGCCATCGTCGAGATGTTCACCGTGTGGAGTTGATCACCACCGGTGCCTACGAGGTCGATGGCGTTGGGCCCCACCGAGAAAGTGGCGGCCGAGGCCATCATGGCGTCAATGAAACCAGTCATCTCATCGGCCGTCTCGCCCTTGGCCGTCAAGGCCGTGAGAAAGCTGGCGATCAGCACGCCGTCGACGTGACCGAGCAGGATCTCGTGGAGCGCGTCGCGGGCGTGTTCTCGCTCGAGATTCGTGCCGCGCACGAGGGGATTGAGGACGTCCTGGGAGAATGACGAGATCATCGAGCGTTGAGAGAGCGTCGAGGCATAGGGACAAGTTAGTCGCGCCAGTCGTCGCGACCGGGCCCGGTACGATTGGACGATGCCGGCCACGTATCTCGACGCGATCCTCAGCGCGCACCGCGAGCGGGCCCGAAATGATACGAGGGTCTGGCAGGAGCGGGTCCAGAACGTTCGTTACGAGGGACCTTCTTTTCATGACGCTCTGGCACCCCGCGAAGAACCGTACGTACGAATTATCGCCGAGGTCAAGCGTCGTTCACCATCGAAGGGTTGGATCGACGAGCATCTCGACCCCGTGAGCCTCGCGCGCGCCTACGAGCAAGGCGGGGCGAGCGCCGTCTCGGTTCTCACCGACGAAGAGCACTTCGCGGGTTCGAGCGCGGACGTCACACTGGTGCGCCAGAGCGTCGCGCTACCCGTGCTGCGAAAGGATTTCACGGTCTGTGAGAACGACGTACTTGACGCCGCCGAGATGGGCGCGAGCGCCGTGTTGTTGATCGTGGCGGCCCTGACCGACCTCGAATTGCGAGTGTTTCTTGACCTGGCGCACCGCGTCGCCCTCGACGCCCTCGTCGAGGTGCACGACGTGGAAGAAGCCCGTCGGGCGAGCGACTTGGGCGCGCGCATCGTGGGCGTGAACCAGCGCGACCTTCGAAGCTTTGAGGTCGACGAGCAGCGCGCGGCGCAGGTCGTGTCCGCACTGGACCCTGGGATCATACGGGTCGCCGAGTCCGGCCTCGTGAAAGTCGTCGACGTCGAGCGCACCGCGCAGGCCGGTTTTGACGCAGTGCTCGTTGGCGAAGCCTTCGTCCGCTCGAGGGATCCGGCGACGCTGGTGCGCAAGTTCGCGTCAGTGGCGCGAGCACCCCGTGACTGAATTCGCCGCGCGCGAGCGACTCGTCAAGATCTGCGGCGTGACCTCGGTGGGTGACGCCCTCATGGTTCGCGACGCGGGTGCGGACGCGCTCGGCGTGATTTTCGCCCCGTCGGCGCGCCGTGTCGACGAAGTGCTCGCCCATGAGATAGTCGACGCCAGCGACGGCATTGTCCACGTGGGCGTCTTTCGTGACGACGAAACCGCCTTCGTCGTGGCGATGGCCGACGCGAGTGGCGTCGACGTGGTCCAGGTCCACGGGCCCTTGGACGAGACGTTACTGAAGGAACTACGACGTAGGCGACTCGGAGTCATCAAAGCGTTGTCCGTCGGTACCGAGGAATTCTTCGAGTTCGACGAGACGCGCGTCGACGCGATTCTGATCGACGGGATCGAACCAGGAAGCGGACGCGAGCATTCGTGGGACGCGCTGCGCGAACGTCACTTCGACGTTCCCGTGATTGCGGCGGGCGGGCTCAAGCCTGACAACGTGATCGACGTCATCGAGAGCGTGAGACCCTGGGGCGTCGACGTGGCGACCGGGGTCGAGTCCGCCCCTGGGGTCAAGGACCCCGCACGAGTGACTAAGTTCGTCCAAATGGCAGCGAGTGCTTGGGGCCGTGGAGGAAAGACATGACTGACGCAGCGCATTTCATGGCGGCGCCCGACGAACTCGGACACTTCGGCCTGTTCGGTGGTCGTTTCGTGCCCGAAGCGCTCATGCCAGCCTGTCTCGAACTCGAGGCGGCGTTCCTTGAGGCGTGGAGTGACCAATCTTTCATTGATGAGTATGAACTGGTATTACGCGAGTTCGCAGGGCGTCCGACACCGGTCACGCCGTTGCCACGACTCTCGGCCTCGCTCGGTGTTCGCGTGTTCGCCAAACGAGAGGACCTCGCCCACACCGGCTCGCACAAGATCAACAACGTCATTGGCCAGACGCTGCTCACCAAACGCATGGGCAAACATCGAGTGATCGCCGAAACCGGCGCCGGACAGCACGGCGTGGCGACCGCCACCGCTGCCGCTCGCTTCGGGTTGTCGTGCACGGTGTTCATGGGTGAAGTCGACACCGCTCGCCAGGTACTGAACGTCTTTCGCATGGAACTTCTAGGTGCCAGCGTGGTCCCCGTCACGTCGGGATCGAAGACGCTGAAGGACGCGGTCAATGAGGCAATGCGCGAATGGGTGTCCTGCGTGGACGATACGCACTACTGCATTGGTTCAGTCATGGGTCCCCACCCATTCCCCCTGATGGTGAGGGAGTTCCAGTCGATCATCGGACGCGAGGCCGCCGTCCAGCTCGACGAACTGGGGGTCGGGACTCCCGACCTGGTGGTGGCCTGCGTGGGCGGGGGATCGAACGCCGCCGGCGTTTTCGCCGGTTTCGCCAATACGCGTGCTCGACTCGTGGGCGTCGAGGCGGCCGGTGGTAGTGCCGTGGGTAAGGGCTCACCGGGGGTGCTTCACGGCATGAAGTCCTTTCTCATCCAAGACGAGTTCGGTCAGATCGAAGAGGCGCACTCGATCTCGGCGGGCTTAGATTACCCGGGCATCGGTCCCGAGCATGCGCACCTCGCCTCGACGGGCCGCGCCGAGTACGTGGCCATAGGCGACGACGAGGTCCTTGGCGCACTCAAGACCTTGAGCGAGCTCGAAGGCATCATCCCCGCGCTCGAAACCGCGCACGCCGTGGCCTGGATCATGAAGGAAGCCGGCTCTTCGATCCCCCTCGGTTCGACGGTGCTGCTCAACTTGTCGGGTCGCGGTGATAAGGACGTCGCGCAGGTTCGCGAGATCCTTCGAGGTCCGTCGTGAAGAGTTTGGAGAAGACGCTTCGTGGAATTCGCGACGCGGGCCGCAAGGCACTCGTGCCTTACTTCGTCGCGGGCGCGACCGCCGACTGGGTGCGACACGTCGAAGCTGCCGTGCTCGCGGGTGCGGACGCCGTGGAGATCGGCATACCTTTTTCCGATCCCATGCTCGACGGCGTGGTCATACAAGAAGCATCGCTACGTGCACTCGAGGCAGGTACGACGATCGATTCGCTCACGGCGGAGTTGTCAACCATCGCAACGTCAGTTCCGTTGATTGCGATGACGTACTACAACCTCTTGTTGCACTACGGTCTCGTGCGAGTCGCGGGCACGCTGCGAGCGAGTGGCATTAGCGGTGCGATTCTCCCGGACCTCACGGTCGAGGAGTCAGGCCCTTGGCGAAGCGCCGCCGAAATGGCGGACGTCGCGACGGTCTTCTTGGTGGCCCCCTCGACACCCGGCGATCGCGTGGCGCTCGTGACGAGCGTCAGCGAAGGTTTCTGTTACGCCTCGTCGCGCATGGCCGTGACCGGCAGCACCAGTGACGGCGGGGACGCCGAGCGTGTGGTCGCGATGATTCGCGAGCGAAGTGATCTTCCGACCTACGTCGGCATCGGCATTTCCACGCCCGATCAGGCTCGAGACGCGGCGAACGTGAGTGACGGGGTGATCGTGGGTTCCGCACTGGTCCGGGTCGTCCTGGACGGGGGTGGCCCTCGCGAAATCGAAGGATTCATTGGAGCGATGCGACGCGCCATTGACACGTCTCCTGGTTAAGTCCTGAAAACCCTTTTATCTACTGAAAATTCTCTCAGACACCCTGCGCCATGCAGGAGCAGCCTTACTGGCGGGTAGAGCGGTCTCATTTGTGATTCCATTCACAAAAAGATGGTCCGAATCCCTGCACGGCTCGTTACGGGGGTGTTAAATCATATCTGAGCCGTCAACCCGGTGGCTTGTTAACAACCATAACTGGGGGGAATTAAATGTCTGACTATAGCGTTGCGGATCCCGGTCCATTAGGACTCGCTGGATTCGCCATGACCACGTTCTGTCTGAGCAGCGCGAACGCCAACCTGTGGCACGGTGCGGGAGTGGCTGCGGCCCTCGCCTTGGCACTCATCTACGGTGGCACTGCGCAGTTCGCGGCCGGTATGTGGGAGTTTGCGCGCAAGAACACCTTCGGTGCTCTCGCGTTCACCTCATACGGCGCGTTCTGGATCGGCCTCTGGCTACTGATTCACGGTGGTCCAGTAGCGGGTGGCACGGACACTACGGGGATCTATCTGCTGGCTTGGACGATCTTCACGTTGTACATGACCGTGGCGGCCCTCAGGACGAGCACTGCGGTCCTGTCGGTCTTCGTCGCCCTGTCGCTCACCTTCATTTTCCTGACGATTGGCGCCTGGGGCGCGGGTCACACGGACATGACGAGGATCGGTGGCTGGCTCGGTCTCTTGACCGCGCTACTGGCCTGGTACGCCTCGGCGGCCGGGGTCATCAACGAGACCCACAAGCGAGTTGTACTACCGGTGGGCCCGCGAGGCTAATATAGACACAATGGTGTCTTAACCTCGGACCCAAAAGCCAACAGCGCCCCTGCCTCGTGCAAGGGCGCTGTTGGCGTTTTGGGGGGTAAGCAAGGTACTCTCAAGTACGAAGTGAGCGACCGGTTACGACGATGTCGCCACGGGGGAAGTACCGCAAGAAGGAAGTTCGTCGAAGCGACAGACGTCGTCTCGACGTTAGAGCGTGGGGGAAAACATGACCGAAGCAAAACTTGAAGCGTGGCTCGAGGAGACTCGTAGCTTTGCGCCAAGCGCAAAGTTCGCGAAGCAGGCGAACGCGCAACCATCGATCTACGCCGAAGCCGATGCCGACCCGCTCGCCTTCTGGCGCAAGCAAGCCGACCGGCTGGTGTGGCACAAGGAACCGACCAAGACCCTCGAGTGGGATCTCCCGTTCGCCAAGTGGTTCAGCGACGGCGAGCTGAACGCCAGTGTTAACTGCGTCGACCGTCACGTCGCCGCGGGCAAGGGTGCCAAGGTTGCCTACCACTGGGTCGCCGACGCGGAAGGTGAGTCGCGCACGATCACCTACGCGGACCTGCAAAAACTCGTCGCCCAAGCGGCGAACGCGCTGACCGAACTCGGCGTGAAGAAAGGCGACCGCGTCGCGGTCTACATGCCGATGATTCCCGAAGCGGTCGTGACGATGCTCGCGATCGTGCGACTGGGAGCGGTGCACTCGGTGGTCTTCGGCGGGTTCTCCGCGGATGCGTTGTCGAGTCGCATCCTCGACTCGGACTGTCAGTTCGTGGTCACCGCCGACGGCGCGTTTCGACGTGGCGCGGCGAGTCCACTCAAGCCCGCGGTCGACGAGGCACTCAAGTCGTGTCCGAACGTCAAGGCCGTGCTCGTCGTCAAGCGTACCGGCAGTGACGTCGAATGGACGAAAGGTCGCGACCACTGGTGGCACGAGATCGTCGACAAGCAGAGCACGGAACATACGCCTGAGTTCTTCCCGGCCGAGCAGACCATGTTCATCATGTACACCTCAGGCACGACCGCCAAGCCCAAGGGCATCTTTCACACGACGGCGGGTTACCTCACCCAAGCGGCCTATACGCACTTCAACGTCTTTGACGTGAAGGCGGACTCGGACATCTGCTGGACCGCGGCAGACATTGGTTGGATCACGGGTCACACGTACATTGTCTACGGACCGCTCATCAACGGCGTCACCCAGATCATGTACGAGGGGCTGCCCGACTCGGGCGGCAAGGACCGATGGTGGAAGATCATCGAACAGTTCAAGGCGACGATTCTCTACACGGCCCCAACGACGATCCGCACCCTGATGAAGTGGGGCGAGGAGTTCCCTAAGAGCCACGACCTGTCGAGCCTGCGCCTCTTGGGCACGGTGGGCGAGCCCATCAACCCCGAGGCGTGGATGTGGTATCGCGAGCACATCGGCGGCAGTCGCTGCCCGATCGTGGACACCTGGTGGCAGACCGAGACCGGCGCCATCATGTGCTCGCCGTTGCCGGGCATCACCGCCACCAAGCCGGGTGCCGCGATGAAGGCCTTGCCGGGGATCTCGGTTGACATCGTCGACAACGACGGCAACTCCGTTGGGAACGGGGAAGGTGGTTATCTCGTGATCACCCAGCCGTGGCCCTCGATGACCCGAGGGATCTACGGTGACCCCGAGCGGTTCAAGGAGACCTACTGGTCGCGTTTCCCGGGCGTGTACTTCGCGGGCGACGGCGCCAAGCGAGACGACGACGGTGACATCTGGCTGCTCGGTCGCATCGACGACGTCATGAACATCTCGGGACACCGTCTCTCGACGACCGAAGTGGAACACGCCCTCGTCGGTCACCCCGCCGTCGCCGAGGCGGCCGTGGTGGGAGCGAGCGACGACCTGACGGGTCAGGCGATCGTGGCTTTCGTGACGCTGAAGCTGTCCGCGGACGACAAGGATAAGGACCAGTCGGCGGTGATCGAGGAGTTGCGCGTACACGTCGCCAAGGTCATCAGTCCGATCGCGCGGCCCCGTCAAATCATCCTCACACCTGAACTACCCAAGACCCGCTCGGGCAAGATCATGCGCCGGCTCTTGCGCGACGTGGCCGAGCACCGTCAACTGGGTGACGTAACGACGTTGATGGACCCGACGGTCGTGAACATGATCTCGGACCTCATGGGTTCGGGCGACGAAGACTAAGACGTCCTGGCCGCCTTCGGTCCCTGACCGGAGGCGGCGATCAGGAGTCGAATCCCAGACCGATCGCGTCGAGGAGTCGTAGCCAGAGGTTGCGCCTGCCCTCGTTCTCGTCGGCACGTTTGATCGACCACTGCGTGAGGCGGATGAAGAGCCAGCGAAACGGCTCGGGCGGGAACGGCAGGGGCTTCTTGCGCACCATCGTGAGTCGGGTTCGTTCGGTTTCGGCGCCCTCGAGCAGGTCGAGCATCGTCTGGGCGCCAAAACGCGTGGAGGCGACGCCGAGACCAGTGAAGCCCATGACGTAGGCGACCTGGCCGCGATGCGCCGTGCCCCAGAACGGCGAGAAGCGCGTGCAGGTGTCGATGGCACCGCCCCAGCCGTGGGTGAACTTGATCCCCGCGAGTTGAGGAAAGGTGTCAAGGAAGTGACTGGCGAGGGTGGCGTAGGTCTCGGCGTTGAACTCGTAGTTGCGTTGGACCTTGCCGCGAAAGTTGTAAATCGTGTCGTAGCCGCCCCAGAGGATGGACCGGTCCTGGGTCAGGCGGTAGTAGTGGAACTGATTGCCCGAGTCCGCGACGCCTTCGCGCCCCGCCCAGCCAATGCTCTCGAGTTGCTCGTCGGTGAGCGGCTCGGTGACGATCTCGTAGTCGAACACCGGCACGACGTACTTGCGCGCCCTTCGCACGAGCGAGGGAAAGACGTTGGTGGCGAGCGCCACCTTGGCCGCGGTCACCGCGCCGTAGGGGACGTGCACCCGCACCGCGTCGTCGACGTCCTCGAGCCAATCGACTTTGGAGTTCTCAAAGATCGTGACACCGAGTGACACGCACGCCTTCTCGAGGCCCCAGACGAGTCGAGCTGGATCGACCAGCGCAGTACCGTCGGCGTCGAACAGCGCGCCGTGGTAGAGGGGGGAGTGGATACGCGCCTGGACCTCTTCGCGCGACAAGACCACGACGTGATCGCCCATCTCGTTGCGAAGTCGAGCCTCTTCGGCCATGTTCTCGAACTGCCAGGGCGCGAGGGCGACTCGTAGTTCGCCGGTGCGCTCCCAATCGCACTCGATGTTGTAGCGACGGATGGTGGCTTCGATCTCGTCGAGATTCTCACGACTGAGTCGTTCGATTACGGACATCTCGGCGGGGAAACGACGCAGACCGTTGGCGAAGCCGTGCGTGAGCGACGCCGAACAGAAACCGCCGTTGCGCCCCGAGGCGCCCGCGCCAGTCTCATACTGCTCAACGACGACCACGACGCGATCGGGGTCACGTTCCTTGGCGAGCAGCGCCGTCCACAGTCCGGTGTAGCCGGCACCCACGACGCACAAATCGGCCCCGATGTCGCCAATTAGCGCCGGGTGCGGAGCAGGCTCGAGCGGGTCGGCGTCGAGCCACCAGAGTTCAGGTTGAAGCTCGGCCAGGTGTCGTAAGACGAAGGAATCCCTCTTCTCCATGCTGCGTCCAGTCAATGACTGGAATCACCCTCTCTTGGCAAGTCACTTTCGTGGCGTCACGCGCACGAACGTCGGTTCTCATGCCGACCTTTCTCGCCCAATTCTACCGATCGACACCTCC
>Ga0302320_10003643_pt1 | contig 35575 bp, 45 predicted proteins | sample Bog_T0_3_FD_202130 | JGI IMG/M metagenome (GOLD analysis project Ga0302320, IMG submission 202130) | Peat permafrost microbial communities from Stordalen Mire near Abisko, Sweden - Bog_T0_3 | ecosystem: Environmental > Terrestrial > Soil > Wetlands > Peat | place: Sweden: Abisko, Stordalen Mire...
CCGGCGTGTGCGAGTTGCCCGAAGGCGTGGAGATGGTGATGCCGGGCGATAACGTGACGATCACGGTCGAACTGATTACTCCGGTGGCCATGGACAAGGGCCTGCGGTTCGCCATCCGCGAGGGTGGACGTACGGTGGGCGCCGGCACGGTTACGGAAGTGGTTTCCTAAGCCTGGTTGGGTAGCGAAGCAGATTGGCGGGGCCCGGAGCGAATTCTTCAAGGAACGGGCTCCCGCTACACAGGCCGCCGGTTGGGCGGCGGCGGGCCGCGGGAAGCAAGCGGCAGGAAGAGACAAGGGTTCAGATGCTGACCAAACGGATTCGAATTCGGCTGAAGGCTTACGATCACCGCCTTCTGGACCAGTCAACGACGGAGATCGTCGAGACGGCCAAGCGCGCAGGTGCGCGTGTCGCCGGTCCGATCCCGCTGCCGACCATGATCAACCGTTACACGGTGAATCGTTCGCCGCATGTGGACAAGAAGTCGCGCGAACAGTTCGAGGTTCGCACCCACAAGCGGTTGATCGACATCATTGAGCCGACCCAGGACACCGTGGACGCATTGAGCAAGTTGGATCTCCCCGCCGGAGTAGACGTGGAGATCAAGGCCTACCACAAAGGGGCGGCTAGGTAAGGATCTGGCGCGGGATACGATCCGCGCCGAGAGCCCCGCCCTCTGCCAGTTTTGAGAGGCATGGCGGGAAAGGGAACTGAGCGATTATGAGCCCTGGAATCATTGGCAAGAAGATTGGCATGACGCAGGTGTTCCGGCCCGACGGGCAGGTTGTTCCTGTTACGGTGCTGAAGGCTGGCCCATGCGTGGTCGTGCAGCGGAAGACCCCAACCACGGACGGATACGACGCCGTGCAACTGGGATTGGTCGAGTTTGCCAAGAAACTGAACAAGCCTGCGGCCGGGCACGTGAAGAAAGCCGGAGCCGATGGCGTGAAGTATCTTCGCGAGTTCCGCCTGAAGCCGGGCATGGGCGACCCGAAGCCGGGTGACAAGGTTCTCGTGGACCAGTTCCAACTGGCCCAGAAGGTTGACATCACCGGGGTTAGCAAAGGCCGCGGCTTCGCCGGCAACGTCAAGCGCCACCACTTCGGTGGCGGCGACGGGACGCACGGCTCCATGTTCCACCGCGCGCCGGGTTCGATCGGCTCTTCGAGCTACCCCTCGCGTGTCTATCCGGGCATGCGGATGGCGGGCCATATGGGCGACGACCAGGTGACGGTTCGAAACCTGGAGGTGGTTGACATCGACCTCGAGGACAATTTGCTGCTGGTGAAGGGCGCCGTACCCGGGCCCAATGGCGGCTATGTGATCGTGCGCCAGGCGAAGAGGTAACGAGCGATGCCGAAGGTAGACATTTACGATCTGCAGAATCAGAAAGTCGGGGACGTTGAACTCTCCGACGCCGTCTTCGGCGCCGATGTGAATGAGCATCTGCTCTACGAGAGCGTGCGCCATTATCTGGCGAGCGCGCGAAGTGGCACGGCGAAGACGAAAAATCGGTGGGAAGTGGCCGGCTCGGGCAAGAAGTTGTGGCGGCAAAAGGGTACGGGCCGGGCTCGTATCGGCTCCGTTCGCAGTCCGTTGTGGCGGCATGGCGCCACCACTCACGGACCTCAGCCCCGCGACTACTCCTATCACCTCAACAAGAAGATGCTGACCGGCGCGCTCCGTTCGGCGCTTTCAGCGAAGCTCCGGGACGGTGAATTGAAGGTCGTCAGCGCCTTTACTTTTGCCGACCACAAGACGAAGTCGATGGCCTCCGCGCTGGAGACTTTGGAAGCGAAACGCAGCGTGCTGCTGGTAAACACCATCGAGCCCAACCGGAATCTCGATCTCGGCTCCCGCAATCTGCCGGGCGTGAAGCTGGTGGCGACCAAGGATGTCACGACTTACGATCTGTTGGCGCACAAGTTTGTCGTGATTAGCGAGGCAGCCGCCAAGAAGCTGTCGGAGGCGTTGTCCTAATGAACCGCTACAGCGTGATTGTCCGCCCGATCGTCACCGAGAAGGGCGTGGAAAAGAAGGAATCCGAGCGGACGCTTTGTTTTGAAGTGCACCCGGACGCCAACAAGACTGAAATCAAGCAGGCGGTTGAAGGCCTGTTCAAGGTGAAGGTCGAGGATGTGCGCACGCTTACCTTCGAGGGCAAGCTCCGGAGGCGGGGCCGCTATTCGGCCTACAAGTCCGACTGGAAGAAGGCCTTCGTTAAGTTAAAGCCGGGCCAGAAGGCTCCCGAGTACGCGGAGCTCTAAGCCGCAGCGCTAAGAGATTTAGAGAGGCGAAACCCTATGCCGATCAAAAAATTCCGGCCGACAACGCCCACGCGGCGTTTCCAAACGGTCGTGCTTCGTGATGAGATCACGAAGGAAACACCGGAGAAGGGCCTGACCGCGGGCCTGAAAAAGTCCGGTGGCCGCAACAACAAAGGCGGCACGACTATCCGCTTCCGCGGCGGTGGGCATAAACGAACCTACCGAAGCATTGATTTCAAACGCGACAAGATCGGAATTCCCGCCAAAGTCGCCTCGATCGAATACGACCCCAACCGGTCGGCACACATTGCTCTGTTGAATTATGCCGATGGGGAAAAGCGCTACATTCTGTGGCCTGTCGGGTTAGTGGTGGGTGCGAGCCTGATGAGCGGTCCCACTGCGGAAATCTTCGTGGGCAACGCGCTGCCGCTGGAGAACATCCCGGCCGGTACCATGGTGCACAACATCGAGTTGCGCCCGGGTAAGGGCGGCCAGATGGCTCGCTCCGCCGGCGCCGCTGCACAGTTGGTTTCCAAAGAAGGCGGCATCGCGCTGCTGAAATTGCCCTCGGGCGAAGTTCGCCGAGTGCCACTGATCTGCTACGCCACGATCGGCCAGGTCGGCAATCTGGACCACGAAAACGTCAGCCTGGGCAAAGCGGGCCGGTCCCGTTATCTGGGCCGCAGGCCGCACAACCGCGGCGTCACAATGAACCCGATTGACCATCCGCACGGTGGTGGCGAGGGCAGGACTTCGGGTGGACGCCATCCGGTCACGCCTTGGGGCCAGCCGACGCGTGGCTTCAAGACGCGCAACAACAAACGTACCGACCGCGAGATCGTGACGCGGCGGCCGACTCGGAACAAATAGGGCGGGGTAGCGAAACATGAGCCGTTCACTTAAAAAAGGGCCGTTCGCGGATGGCCACCTGGTCAAGAAGGTGGCCGATATGACCGCCAAGAACGAAAAGAAAGTGCTGCGGACCTGGTCGCGGCGCTCCACGATTCTTCCGGAATTCATCGGGCACACCATTGCCGTTCACAACGGCAGGAAGTTTATCCCGGTCTACGTTACGGAGAACATGGTGGGCCACAAGTTGGGCGAGTTCTCGCCGACACGCACCTTTAAGGGGCACCAGGCCAAGGCCGAAAAGTCGGCCAAGCCGGCATAAGAATCGAGCGGAAGAGGAAGCGACGATGGCAATTAAAGCAGAGGCCAGACACGTCCGGGTTTCGCCGCAGAAGGCCCGCTTGGTGGTGGACCTGATTCGCGGCCGGAAGGCCGGTGAGGCGATCACGATTCTGAAAACGACGAACAAGGGCATTTGTCCGATCGTCGAGAAGGTCTTGCGTTCGGCGATCGCCAATGCCGAAAACAGGAATGAAGATGTCGATGTGGACAGCCTCGTCGTGGTCGAAGCCTACGTCAACGAAGGATCCCGCCAGCGGCGGGTGCGGCCTGCGCCGCAGGGCCGGGCTTACCGCTATCAGCGGCGGAGTTCCCACATCGTGGTGAAGGTTGGCGAAAAGGGCGCCCAGAAGTAAGGAAGGTTAGCGCATGGGTCAGAAAGTACATCCCTACGGATTCCGGCTGGGCGTCACCAAGAACTGGCGTTCGCGGTGGTTTGCGACTGCCGACTACGCCAAGCTGCTGCACGAAGATTTAGATCTCAAGAAGATGCTGAAGGACCGTCTCAAGTCCGCCGGCGTCAGCGCGATCGAGGTGGAGCGGCCGGGCGGAGCGAAGCTGCGCATCACGATCCATACCTCGCGTCCTGGTCTGATCATCGGGCGGAAAGGTGCGGAGATCGAGAAGCTCAAGCAGGATCTGGCCACCAAGACCAAGCGCGAAGTCTTCATCGACATCCAGGAAGTTCATAAGCCTGAGATGGACGCGCAACTGGTCGGCGAATCGATCGCGCTCCAACTGGAAAAGCGAGTCGCATTCCGACGCGCCATGCGCAAGGCGGTTGAGAGCGCCCAGCGCTTCGGCTGCAAGGGTATTAAGGTTCGTGTATCGGGCCGCTTGAACGGAGCGGAAATAGCGCGTAGCGAATGGTATCTGCAGGGCCAGTTGCCGTTGCATACGCTGCGTGCCGATATCGACTACGGTTTCGCCGAGGCCCATACGACCTACGGCGTCATCGGGATCAAAGTCTGGGTGTACCGGGGCGAAGTGTCGACCGACGGGTTCTCCAAGCGCAGCATGCGAGGCGACGAGCCTCGCCGCAACCCGCGCAGCGACCGCCGTGATCGTCCGGAGCGTAACGACCGGGATCGCCATCCGCCGCAGCCGCAGAGTGCGCCTCCGCTTGTTGCAGCGCCAGCCGCGCAGCCCGTTGCCGCGTCGCCGGTGGCTGAAGCAGTTGCCGGGCCCGGTGCGCTACTGCCTCCGGTTGGAGGCTCCGCTCCAGAAGGCCCAACCGCCGAGTAGAGAAGCCGGCGAGTAGATGAAGAGAGTTTAGAAGGGGAGACTGACGCCCATGTTGATGCCGAAGAAGGTCAAGTACAGAAAGGTGCAGCGCGGCCGCATGCGGGGCTTGGCCCAGCGCGGAAGTTCGCTCTCCTTTGGTGATTACGGCCTGAAGGCGCTGCACTGCGGTTGGGTGACGGACCGGCAAATCGAAGCCGCCCGTATTGCCATGACCAGGCACATCAAGCGCGCCGGCAAAATCTGGGTGCGGGTTTTTCCGGACAAGCCGATCACCAAGAAGCCTGCGGAAACCCGTATGGGCAAAGGCAAAGGCGCGCCGGAACAGTGGGTGGTTGTCATTCGGCCGGGCAAGATTCTGTTCGAGATGGAAGGCGTGCCGCTCGCTACCGCTACCGAGGCCCTGCGCCTCGCTATGGCCAAGCTAGGGGTACGGACCAAGATGGTAACCCGCACCGAGACTGCAAACTGAGACTGAGGGCGGGAGCCACGAGGAACTAACGCGATGAAAGCGGAAAAGATTCGGGAAATTGACAGCAAGGATTTGGCCACCCGTCTGAAGGAAGCCGACGAGCAGATGTTCCGGCTCAAGTTTCAGATGTCGATGGGCCAGTCGGAAGGCTTGAAGAAGTACCGCGAGCTGAAGAAGGATCGGGCGCGGATGCGGACCGTGCTCGGCGAACGTGCGCGCAGCGAGCAGAAGGGAACCAAGTAAGCCATGGCCGAAGAAAAAGTTGTCCGCAAAATGGAGAAGACCGGCGAGGTCGTTTCCACGAAGATGGCCAAGACGATCATCGTGGTCGTAACGCGCAAGGTCCCACATCCGCTCTATAAGCGAATCGTGACCAAGCGTAAGAAGTTCTACGCTCACGACGAAACCGGCGAAGCGCACTTGGGCGATATCGTGCGGATCGTCGAGAGCCGACCGTTGAGCAAGTTGAAGCGCTGGACGCTGGGCGAGGTCATCCGCCGCTCAGCTGAAGCGACCGTCGCTCTGGCCGAATAGGCGCAGGGCTGCAAACGAGAGGGTAACACCATGATCGGAATGAGAACGATCCTCGAGGTCGCCGACAACAGCGGCGCTCGTCGATTGCAGTGCATCCTGCCGCGCGGCGGCGATAAGGGTTTGCAGGCTGGCCTCGGAGACATCGTGACGGCGAGCGTGAAAGAAGCCGCGCCGGATTCGAGTATTAAGAAGGGCAAGGTCGTGAAGTGCGTCATTGTCCGGATGCGCAAGGAAACCCGCCGCAAGGATGGGACCTATATCCGGTTCGACACGAACGCCGCCGTACTGGTGAACGACCTGAACGAGCCGGTTGGTACGCGCGTCTTTGGGCCGGTGGCCAGGGAACTGCGCGACAAGCGCTTCATGAAGATTGTGTCGCTTGCTCCGGAGGTGATCTGACATGACAAGTCGTTTGGCAAACCGGCATAATGTGGCCCCCGAGCCGCTGAAGATTCGGATCAAGAAGAACGACCTGGTGAAGGTGATCGCCGGTCGCGACAAGGGCAAGACCGGGCGGGTGCTGGAAGTCGATCGCGTCGCTGGCCGTGTGCTGGTGGAGGGTGTGATGCTTTCCAAGAAGCATGTCAAGCCCAACCCGGCCAAAGGCGTAAAGGGCGGCATCGCCGAACGTGAGTCGAAGATTCACGTTTCCAATGTCATGATCATGACTTCCGACGGCAAGACGACCCGGATCGGTACCAAGGTCGACACCATCGGCGGCAAGACGCACCGCGTGCGGATTGCCCGCACCACGGGTGAGGTTCTGGACAAGAAGTAGTGCGGCAGCGACGCCCCAGGCCTTTGCGGGCTCTTCGGGCAAGCGGAAGCAGGCCGGATTTGAAGGGTTTTGGAGTGATCGGGATCGCGGAGGCTTGGGGCCACTGCGAAACGATCGGAAAAGGGTTGAGTTCATGAAGGCGAGACTGATCGAGCATTACAACAAGAAGGTGGTTCCGGCTCTCACGAAGGAGTTCGGCTACACCAACGTGATGGCCGTTCCGAGGCTGGAAAAGATTACGTTGAACGTCGGTCTCGGCGACGCCACGCAGAACCCGAAGTTGATCGATCCAGCCGTCAACGAGTTAGGCGCCATCGCTGGTCAGAAGCCGGTGGTTACCAAGGCGAAGAAGTCTATCGCGGCATTCAAGTTGCGCGAGAACATGAGCATCGGTTGCATGGTGACCTTGCGCGGGAACCAGATGTATGAATTTCTGGACCGCCTGGTGAGCATCGCCCTCCCGCGTGTCCGTGACTTCCGCGGAGTTTCCCAAAAGAGCTTCGACGGACGAGGCAACTATACGTTGGGTGTGAAGGATCAGTTGATCTTCCCCGAGATCGACTATAACAAGGTTGAAAAAGTGAAAGGCATGAACATCTGCATCACGACCACGGCGCGCACCGACGCGGAAGCCCTGGCCTTGTTGAAGCAGATGGGGATGCCATTCCGGCAGAACTAGCCGCGGGAAGAACGGAGCAGAACAAGAATGTCGACGACGGCAAAATACGCGAAGGATATCCTGAAGCAGCCCAAATGGGCGGTACGGCACCGGAACCGCTGCTTGCGCTGCGGCCGGAGCCGCGCTTACATGCGGAAATTCAAGCTTTGCCGCATTTGCTTCCGGCAACTCGCCCTGCTCGGAGAATTGCCCGGCGTTACGAAATCGAGCTGGTAGGGGCACCCTTCCAGCGAAGAGAAAGAAAGGGAGCGAAGGCGGAGAAAAATGATTTCTGACCCCATCGCAGATATGCTGACCCGAGTCCGGAATGCCTTGAAGGCCCGGTTTCAAAAGGTCGACGTCCCGGCTTCTAAATTGAAGACCGAGCTGGCTCGAATTCTTAAAGATGAGGGTTACATCCTCAACTACAAGATCGTGGACGAGGGCAACCACAAGGCGATTCGCGTGTATTTGAAGTACACGGCGGCCAACCAGCCGGTGATCTCGCACATTGAGCGAGTTTCGCGTCCGGGTTGCCGGGTGTATGTCGGTTCGACGGAGATCCCGAAGGTTCTCGGCGGACTCGGCGTCAATATTCTAACCACGCCCAAGGGAGTGATGACGGGCAAGAGCGCCCGCAAGGAGGGCGTCGGCGGCGAGTTGCTCTGTCAGATCTGGTAAGACCTGGCGGACGGCGCGACGCGCGACCCATTCCCGTCTGGAAATGGCACAGGCTTGAAAACGGCCTGGAAAGCGGACTGGAGAATTCTCGAAAATGTCAAGAGTTGGCAAGAAACCGATTCCGCTGCCCGCCGGTGTGAAGATCACCGTCGGAGAGCAGCTCCTGGTCGAAGGACCCAAAGGCAAGCTGACGGTTCCGCTCCCGCAGGGCATCCGCGTGGAGAAGGTGGACTCGACGCTCGAAATCAAGCGCGAAAACGACAGTTATCGTGCGCTACATGGCCTGACTCGCGCTTTGACGGCGAACGCGGTCACCGGGGTGAGCACGGGCTTCACACGGGAACTGGACATCGTGGGTATTGGATACCGCGCCGAATCCAAGGGTAACGTCGTCAGCTTCACGCTCGGCTATTCGCATGCGATCGAGTTTGCGCTGCCGAAGGGTGTGGAGTGCAAAGTGGAGAAGATGACCCACATCGTGCTGAGCTGCAACGACAAACAGCAATTGGGTCAGATTGCGGCCGATATCCGTGCGCTTCGTCCGCCCGAACCCTACAAGCAGAAGGGTATCCACTATGTGGGCGAGGTGTTGCGCAAGAAGGTCGGCAAGACCGGTGCGAGCGGCAAGTAAGGCGGGAGGGAAGCACAAAAATGAAGCACACGATTGACAAAAATTCCCGCCGGCTGAGGATTCACGTCCGCATTCGCCGCGCGGTCAAGGGCTCCAATGAGCGTCCGAGGTTGGCCATCTTTCGCAGCTTGAAGCACGTTTACGCTCAGATCATCGACGATCGTCAGGGCCGGACAGTCGTTTCCGCATCGAGCAACGAAACGGACTCGGCAATTACCGGCGGAAATCTCGCGGGCGCCAAAGCGATCGGAAAGCTCGTGGCCGAGCGCGCGATCGCCGCGGGAGTGAAGAAAGTCGTTTTCGACCGTGGCGGCTATCTCTACCACGGGCGAATCAAGGCGCTGGCGGAAGCCGCGCGTGAAGCCGGACTGGAGTTCTAAGAACATGGCAGTCGTTCCGAAGAAAAAGATCGACCCGAAGGCGTTCAACCTGAAAGAGCAGGTCGTCGCTATCAACCGCGTCACGAAGGTTGTGAAGGGCGGCAAGAACCTCAGCTTCTCGGCTCTGGTCGTCATTGGCGATCCCGAGCAGAGAATCGTGGGTTTCGGCACTGGCAAGGCCAAGGAAGTTCCGGCAGCCATCAAGAAGGGCATTGAATCGGCGAAGAAGAATCTGCGCCACGTTCATACCCTGGGGAGCACAATCCCGCACCAGGTGCTGGGCCGGTTCGGAGCGGGTCTGGTGTTGTTGAAGCCGGCTCCCGAAGGTACTGGCGTCATCGCGGGTGGCCCGGTCCGCGCGGTCATTCAGGCGGCGGGGATCAGTAACGTGCTGACCAAGTCGATCGGGACAACCAACCCGCATAACGTTGTGAAGGCGACCATCGCGGCGCTGGACGAACTGCGCGACAGAGCGCAGGTCGCCGAGCTGCGTGGCCTGGCCGTGGAGAACCTGTAACCATGACGGAGCAGACGACCATCAAGATCCAGCTCTGGTCGAGTCCCATCGGCTCGGCGGACAAGCTTCGCCGGATCGTCAAGGCGCTTGGCTTAAGGAAGATCAATCAGGTAGTGGTTAAGCCCGATACGCCGGGCTTCCGCGGCATGGTGACGAAGATTCCTCACCTGCTACGACTGGTCGCAGAGTAAAGAAGAGATATTCGACCGATAGAGGACACGAGATGGACCTCAGCAATCTTAAACCGCCGGCTGGCCAGGTGAAGACGCAACGTCGCATCGGCCGGGGCATGGGTTCCGGGCGCGGTAAGTATTCCGGCCGCGGCGCGAAGGGGCAGAAATCGATCAGCGGCTTCTCGCAGATGCGCGGCTTTGAGGGCGGCCAGATGCCGCTACACCGCCGCATGCCGAAGCGTGGTTTCACCAACGCATACTTCCGTAAGCATTTCGCCATCGTGAACGTTGCGACGCTGGAGAAACTCGAAGGCGATTCGTTCACTCCCGAGACACTGCTCAAGTTGGGCGTGATCAATAAGCTCGGAGACGGGCTGAAGGTCCTGGCCAATGGCGACTTGCAGCGGGCGATCCACATCCAGGCGCATTGTTTCTCCAAGACCGCCGAGGAGAAGATCAAAGCTGCTGGCGGCAGCGCTACCGTGATCGAAGTCAAGAAGACTGCGATTGCCTTGGCGGCTGCTGCGAAGAAGAGCAAATAGGCTCTGTTGGTGACGGAGATGCTCAGATAGGGCTCTTGCCATCTGGCAAGGGCAATGGTTTTGAAGCCCATGCAGAAATTCTTCGAAGCTCTGGCCAATGTGTTCCGCGTCGCGGAACTCCGCTCCCGTGTGCTCTTCACGCTGGGCCTGCTCGCCGTCTACCGGTTGGGCGCCGCGGTGCCGATTCCGGGAGTCGATGCGATCCGGTTTGAAGAGTTCTTCCAGCGAAATTCGGGCGGTCTTCTTGGCTATCTCGATATGTTCAGCGGCGGGCAGATGCGGCGCCTGACCGTTTTCGCTTTGGGCATCATGCCGTACATCACGGCATCCATCGTCCTGCAATTGTTGACCGTGGTGGTTCCGACACTCGAAAAACTGCAGAAAGAGGGCGAGCTCGGGCGGCGCAAGATCACGCAGTGGACCCGTTATCTGACGGTTGGCCTGTCCATCATGCAGTCCTTGTTCATCGCGACGGCTTTGCAGCGCCAGGGTAGTTTTGTTCTGAGCCCCGGGATTGGTTTCGTGTTGCAGACCATTATCACGCTGACCACGGGCACGGCCTTCATCATGTGGCTGGGTGAGCAGATCACCGAGCGTGGCATCGGCAATGGCATGTCGCTCATCATTTTCGCGGGGATCGTCGCTGGATTGCCGGCCGCCTGCATGCAGATTTATCGCAATACGTTTGTTACGGGTCAGTGGAATGCCTTCCAGATGATCGTCATTATCGCGATCATGATTCTGGTGGTCGCCTTCATCGTGCTCGTCGAGCGCGGAGAACGGCGCATCCCGGTGCAGTACGCCAAGCGCGTGGTTGGCCGGCGGATGATGGGTGGCCAGTCCACGCACATGCCGCTCAAGGTGAATGCCGGCGGCGTCATCCCGGTGATTTTTGCGTCGTCTCTGTTGGCCTTCCCGATGACGGCCCTGAGCATTCCCGCTGTCCAGAACAGCAAATGGATTTCGGGCATGTTACGTTCCATGGGCATGGGCGAGCCGATGTACGTCATCCTGTTCGTTGCGCTGATCGTTTTCTTCTCGTTCTTCTACGTTTCCATCATCTTTAATCCGAACGAAGCGGCTGACAATATGCGCCGCTACGGTGGCTTTATCCCCGGCATCCGGCCAGGCAAGAACACCGCCGATTACATGAATGGAATTCTGAGCCGCATCACCGTGGTGGGCGGTCTATACCTGGCTATTTTGTCCATCATCCCTACGATCATGATCGGGGGCATTAAGCTTCAGCACCTGCCGCCAGCCGCGCTGGGCAATTTTATTGATGCGCACTTCCCCAGATTCCTGCTGGATGGTCTCGGTGTGACGTTCTATTTCGGCGGCACTTCGCTGCTGATCGTGGTTGGTGTGGCCATGGACACCGTGAATCAGGTGGAAGCGCAGTTAATCATGCGCCACTATGAAGGATTCACCCCGCGTGCTGGGCGCATCCGCGGCCGCCGCAGTGCGAGCGCCTAGGAAAGAACGGTCTCAACCTCCAGTCGTCCGGCAAGTATTACAGCCGAATGGAGTTCAGGGAACTATTGCAAAACGAATCTCAGCATCGGAGAGGTGGGGCGCGAGTCCTGGTGATTTTCGGCCCTCCCGGATCGGGGAAGGGCACCCAGGCGAAATTGCTGCGCGATCTGCTGAAGATTCCGCACATTTCCACCGGTGACATGCTGCGCGAGCATACTTCTCACGGTGACGGGCTGGGAGTGGACGCGGAAAGTTGGATGCGATCGGGACGGCTTGTGCCGGATGCGACCGTTGACCGGCTCGTGGAAGAGAGGCTCCTGCAGCCCGATTGTGCAGGCGGGGCGATTCTTGACGGATATCCGCGAACGATTGAGCAGGCCCGGAGTCTGAAGGCGGTGCTGAGCCGGCTTGGAATGAGCCAGTTGGTGATCCACTTGAAAGTGGATTACACTAAAGTTATTGTGCGGATTGCTGGCCGCAGGCAATGTGCGCGGTGTGGCTTATTGTACAATCTGGTCGCTAATCCCCCGAAAGAGCCCGGGATCTGTGATCGCGACGGGGAACCGCTCGTGATTCGGGACGACGATCGGGAAAGTGTTGTGCGGGAGCGTTTGGAGACATACGAGCGGCAGACAAGCCCTGTCCTGGACTTTCTGGCAGGTTCCGGCTCGAAGCTCTGCGAGGTTGAAGGCAATGACGCCTCCCCGGCGGAGATTTTGCAACGGATTCGGGATTGCATGGTTTTGCGATGATTGTTCGAAAAAGTCCCGCTGAGTTGGAGAAGATGCGACGCGCGGGTCTTCTGGTGTGGAAGATTCTCGAAGAGATGAAAGGGATGGTCCGGGTAGGCGTGACCACTCATGATCTCGAGGTAGTAGCCGAGCGGATGATTTTAGACGCCGGCGCGAAGCCTGCCTTCAAAGGTTATTATGCGCCGTCGGCAGGGAGTAAGTTCCCCTTCGTATTGTGTACTTCGGTGAACGACGAAGTGGTTCACGGGATGCCTTCCCAGAAGCGAATCCTGAAAGAAGGCGATATCGTCTCGATTGATACCGGAGTTCAATTGGAAGGCTACTTCGGGGATTCTGCGGTGACCGTGCCCGTGGGAAGAGTCGGTGAGCAGGTCGAAAAGCTGCTTGAGGTAACCAGAACAGCACTGGAACTGGCAATTGAGCAGATGCGTGTGGGCAACCGGTTGTTCGACGTGTGCGGAGCGGTGGAGAGGCATGTGACCTCAAACGGGTTCAGCATCGTACGGGAATACGTTGGACACGGGATCGGGACTTCACTGCATGAGGAGCCTCAGGTTCCTAACTACGTAGACAGGCGCAATGAGAACCCGCGGTTGAAGGAAGGGATGGTTCTGGCGATCGAACCGATGGTCAACGCCGGACGTCCCGAAACAAAGGTTTTGTCCGACCGTTGGACGGCCGTGACAAAGGACGGCAGCTACGCGGCTCACTTTGAGCATGCGGTGGCAGTCACGGAAAACGGTCCTTGGGTTTTGACGCGGCCGTAGGCAGTCTGGGATAAGACCATGGCAGCCGATCGGGAGCCGGAACGAGCAGTGGTAGTGGAGATTCTTCCGAGTCTCACTTATCGCCTGGAAGTGGAAGGTAGCCGCGCTGAAGTGGTTGCGCACCCGGCCAGGACGGCCGGCCGGAATTTTGAGCGGCTCCGGTTGAACGATACGGTACTGGTGGAGCGAACTGCCGAGGATCCCCGCCGGGGCCGCATCGTGAAGGTATTGTTGAGTTGAGAGAATTTAAGTCTCGAGGAAGGGCCTTTCGATGAAAGTCAGGGCGTCTGTCAAGAAGATTTGTGATAAATGCAAGATCGTCCACCGCGAAGGTGTGGTGCGCGTGATCTGCAGCAACCCGAAGCATAAGCAGCGGCAAGGGTAGGAGAGGGAATCCGATGGCGCGTATCGCAGGTGTGGATCTTCCGGCTCGTAAGCGGGCTGAAATCGGTCTGACGTATATTTACGGAATCGGCCGCACGCGGTCCAAGTCGATCTTGTATCGTGCCGGCGTTGATTTCGACACGAAGGTGGCGGACCTCACTGAAGAACAAGTGAGCAAAATCCGCCAGATTCTGGACGATGAAGGCTCGGTGGAAGGCGATCTCCGCAAGGAGGTCTCGCTGAACGTCAAGCGGCTCATCGAAATGGGTTCCTATCGCGGTCTTCGGCACCGCCGGGGCTTGCCAGTTCGCGGCCAGCGGACGCATACGAATTCCCGTACCCGCAAAGGCCCGCGCCGCGGCACGGTTGCCAACAAGAAAAAGGTCGGCAAGTAAGCCCGGCGAAGTAAAGGTTAAAGCGACATGGCGAAAGCTCCGGCAAAAGGCAGCAAGAAAAAGTCCTTCAAGAAGAAGGAAAAGAAGAACATCCCAGTCGGTCTGGTGCATGTTCAGGCCACGTTCAACAACACCATCATTACGATCACCGACCCGATCGGGAACGTTCTGAGCTGGTCCAGTTCGGGTTCGCTCGGTTTCCGCGGTTCGCGCAAGGGTACGCCGTTCGCCGCGCAACAAGCCGCTCTGACGGCCGCTACGAAGGCGAAGGAAGCGGCGAACCTTCGGCAGGTGGACGTTCGCGTTGCCGGGCCTGGCTCGGGCCGCGAGTCTGCTATCCGCGCGCTGGCCACTGCGGGCATAGAGGTCAAGTCGATCCGCGACGTGACGCCGATTCCGCACAATGGATGCCGTCCGCCCAAACGCCGCCGCGTCTGAGAATTGCATCTCGCCGGACTCCAGTAATGGCTCGTCCGGTGTTACTGCCTGGTTCACGGTGAACCAGGCAAAACTGTGGGAAGCAGGAAGAAGACCGGGCTCCCCCGGCCGTAAACTGCACCTCACGCTGCCAGGTTTGGCAGCGATGGTCCAAGGAGGTTGGTTTGGCACGATATATCGGCCCGGTCTGCCGGCTCTGCAGGCGCGAGGGCATGAAGCTCTTTTTGAAAGGGTCGCGTTGCTTTAGCGATAAGTGCGCGATCGAGAAGCGGAATTTCCCCCCAGGCCAGCACGGCAAGGACCGCAAGCCCAAGATCGTAGGCTATGGCCTGCAATTGCGCGAAAAGCAAAAAGCGAAGCGCTACTACAGCGTTGGTGAAATCCAGTTCCGGAATGTGTTCGAGAAGGCGTCCCGCCAGAAGGGCGTCACCGGCGAAAACCTGCTGAGTATGTTGGAGCGCCGTCTCGACAACATCATCCACCGCATCGGGTTCGGCGCCAGCCGCGCCATGGCCCGGCAGTTGGTTCGCCACGGGCACGTCGCGGTGAATGGCAAGAAGGTGAACATCCCTTCCTATCTGGTGCGGCCCAACGATGTCGTGGAAGTGCGCGAGAAGAGCCGGACCAACTCAGCCGTTGCGGGCTCGTTGGAATCTACGGCGCACCTGCCCGCGCCGAATTGGATCGAGGTGGATCGCGAGAATCTCAAAGCCCGAATCCTCGCCAATCCGAAGCGCTCGGACCTCGTGCAGATCAAGCTGGATGAGCAACTGATCGTCGAGCTGTACTCGAAGTAAAGGAGCGAGCGATGTTCAAAGGATTCCAGAAACCCAAGCGGCTGGTGGCCAATACCGAGACTCTCACCGAACGGTATGGGATGTTCACTGCGCAGCCGTTCGAGCGCGGTTTCGGGACGACTATCGGAAATGCTCTTCGGCGCATTTTGCTCAGCTCCATCGAGGGCGCGGCTATCACGGCCGTGCGGATCGACAAAGTGGAGCATGAGTTTAGTCCGATTCCCGGCGTAGTGGAAGACGCTACCGACATCATCCTCAACCTGAAGCAGATCCCGTTCAAAATGATGGACGAGGGGTTAAGAACCATTACGGTTCGTGTCGATGAGGCGTGCGAACTGACCAGCGGCAAGATCGAGACCGGTCCCGATGTCGAAGTGCTGGATCGCAATTTGCACATCGCGACCGTATCCGCCGGCGGCAGCCTGGCGATTGAGATGCGTTTGAAGCAGGGACGCGGCTATGTCAGCCGCGACCGGAACTTCGACGAAGATCTGCCTTTGGGCTACATCCCGATCGACTCGGTTCATTCGCCGGTGCGCAAGGTGAAGTACACGGTTGAGGCTGCCCGTCTGGGGCAGATGACCGACTACGACAAATTGGTACTCGAAGTGTGGACAAACGGAGCGGTCTCCCCACAGGATTCGGTCGGCATGGCCGCCAAACTGCTCAAGGACCACATGTCCATCTTCATCAACTTTGAGGAGACGACGGAACTCGCCGAGGAGCCCGTCGAGCGCGTGGCCACGCAGATGTACGAAGTGCTCAACCGCTCCGTCGAGGAGCTCGAACTGAGCGTCCGCTCTTACAACTGCCTTAAGAATGCGAACATCCAGACGATTGGCGACCTGGTTCAGAAGAGCGAAGCCGAGATGCTGCGCACCAAGAACTTCGGCCGGAAATCGCTCAATGAAATCAAGGAGATCCTGTCGAATCTCGGCCTCTCCTTCGGAATGAAAATCGACGCGCAAGGCCGCCTGATCGGCCCGAGCGGACAGCCTGTCGTTCCCAGCTCCCAGGATTTGGGCAGCTCTGAGGTTGGCGGCTGATTGCGGGACTCGCACGTCCCGGCTCTAGAGAGGAATCGATATGAGGCATAAGCGAGCAGGCTTCAAGCTGAAGCGCGACATGAGCGGTCGCCGCTCCCTCCTGCGCAACCTGGTGACCAGCATCATTCAGGAAGAGCGCATCATTACTACCGTCCCGAAGGCAAAGGCCGCGCGGCCCTTGCTCGAAAAGATGATCACTTTGGGTAAGCAGGATACGCTGCACGCCCGTCGTATGGCCGCCGGCTTTCTGATGACCCCCGACGCTGTCAAGAAACTGTTCGACAAGATCGGGCCGCGTTTCGCCCAGCGCAACGGCGGCTACAGCCGGATCATCCGCGTCGGATGCCGCAAGGGCGATGGCGCTGAACAGGCCCTGCTCGAACTCGTCGGCAGCGAACTGGTGAAGCGCGCCGCGGATCGCGCCAAGCGCCGCGAAGAACGCCTGAAAGCTGTCCGCGAAGGTCGGGGGGACGAAGGCGACGAAACCGAAAAGCCAAGCTAGATTCCCGAAGTCTGTTGACTGATCAAACCTGAACCAACCCCGGGCCTCCTCAAGGAGGCCCGGGGTCTTTCTTTTTTGCCTGAGCGGCCTGATTACCGCGGTATCTCCGCGGAGGATCGGAGGCCGGCAGGGGAGTCCCCAGCCACACTTGGGACGGCTCGCAACCACCGCAAGCGTGATTCTTTGCTCCTGAGGAATGTCGCGGTTCCAATTTTGTTGCCGTCCTCAAACACGTCTCCCTCCAATTTGTCGTCCTTCAGGCGCAAGACAAACTTCAGCACCGATGACCCGGGGCTTGCCTCGATCGTGGCTTGGTCTCCCTCGACCATTCCCTTGTCTAATCTGACCTGCTTTTGGGCGTCAGGGCCGGCTGTTCCTGTCAGCTGTTGACCGTCTTGCTTCAAGACCAGGTAACCCGGCGTTTCGTCGCCGTTGACTGACAGCTTGCCCTGCCAGCGGCCGGAAAAGTCGCCAGCCAGTGACGCGACCGCGGCCAGAAGTGTCGCAGCCAGGCAGAAACCAAGAGTTCTGAGCTTCATGAATCACACCTTTCCTTCCATGCTTTCCGTTCTCAGCTAAGAGGCGAGGCGCGCTCACGAGCACCCCTCGCACTGTCGGCAATTTCGGAAGCCCGCGCTTGCGACCGCAACCCGACGCAGGGGCTACTCGGAACGCAAAGCGGCCGCCGGATCGATCCGCGCTGCCCGATGAGACGGCGCGTACGTTGCGAGCGTCGCAACAAGCACCAGCACCGCCACTGCGGCGGCAAACGAGACAAAATCGACCGGCGAGATCCCATACAGGAGCCCCCGCATGGTTCGTGTCAATGCGAGCGAGCCCGCAAGTCCGCCGATGAGGCCGGCGACAACCCAGAAGCCCGCTTGGCGCTGCACCTGCAGAGCGATGCGCGCGGGCGTGGCGCCCACGGCCATCCGCACGCCGATTTCCTGCGTGCGCTGCGACACCAGGAACGAAAGAACGCCGAACAGTCCAACCGCGGCGAGCAATGTGCCAATCCCCGCGAACGCCGCCACCAGGCTCGCCATAAACCGTGGCAAACTGCGGAGCTCTTGCAGGTGTTCGTCCAGGCTCTGCACGGTCACCGGCAGTGCCGGATCCAAGGCCGCGAATTGCCGCCGGATCCAGTGATTGAAGGTCGCCGGATCGACTGGTGTTCGGAAGACAGCGACAACGGAGCGCGGGAGGAACGGAGCTGTCCTCATCCGAAGCCGGTAGTATTCCGGGCCGGGGGGCTCGGTCAGCCCACTGTTCGTGGCGTCGGCGGTCACCCCGACGATCTGCGACCAGTGGTCGTTACCGTCGAGCTCGATCAGTTGGCTGACAGGATTCCCGTCGCCGAAAATCCGATGCGCCAGGGCGGCGCTGAGGATCACCGGCGATTCGCCCGCCGCGCGCTCTTCTTCGGTGAACGCGCGTCCCGCTACGATTGGAATCCCCATCGTCTGGAAATAGCCGGGTGTCACCCAACGGCAGAGGACCAAACCGCCATTCTCTGCGAGTGGCGGCCTCCCCGCGATGCGCAGATTCGAGTACGGCCGTGTATAGCCGCCCCGCGGAGGAATGGTATCGCTGAGGGCAAACGAGCCGCTGTCCGGGATCCGCCGCATGCTCTCCTCCACCTGCCGAAACAGCTCGATCTGCGCCGCGACGGACTGGTAGCGGCGATTGCCCGGAGTGAAAGAGGCAGTCACGACGTGTTCGGTTTGGAATCCCAGCGCCCTGTTCTGCAACTCCCACAAGCTACGCAGCAGCAGCGAAGCGCCGGTCAGCAGGATCAGTGAAATCGCGACCTGTCCGGCGACCAGGATCTTGCGGAACAACATGCGCGTCGCACCCGCGGTATGCCAGCTCGCGAGAGCGCCCGAACGCACGCGCTCGGCCGCTGGAGCCATGCCGAACAGCAGCGCCGCCAGCAGTGTTGCGATCAGTGCGAAAACCAGAACGCGCACATCGATCCGCGCCTGGTCCAAGCCCAACGTTCCCGGGGGCGCAAGCCGCAGCAGCACATGCAGCAGCCCCCATGCAGCCGCACACCCCGCTGCGCCGCCCAGCGCGCCCAATATCAGGCTCTCCGTGAAGGCCTGCCGGATCAACCGGCCGCGGCTGGCGCCAATCGCCGCCCGCATGGCCAGTTCGTTGCGGCGCGCCGAGGCGCGCGCCAGCAGCAGGTTCGCCACATTGGTGCACGCCAGCAATAGCAACGCGATGGCCGCCCCCATTAACGTCCAGGACTGAAGCCTCACGTCGTGAATCTGCCGGTCCCGCAGCGAGCGAATCACCATGCGCACTTCGGAGCGCAACGACGCCGGAACGTCCAGCCGCGTGCTCTCATCGAAATAGCGCCGCAGCAGCCCGCGCGCCTGCTCGATCGAGACTCCGCTGCGCAGTCGCGCGAACGTCCGCAGGAACGAGCTGGAATTTGCGTTTCTGGGCAGGCTTGCGTCCAGCCGCGCCGGCCTCAGGATGTCCACCTGGCCGCGCTCCGGCATGATGAAGTCCTTAGGAAGAACGCCGATAATCCTTACCCACTCCTCGTCCAGGCTCACCTTGCGGCCGATCACCTTCGGATCGCTGCCGAACGTGGATCGCCACAACTCATAGGAGATCAAGACCACCGTCGGCGCGCGCGGCAAGTCGTCCTCCGCCGTGAAATTGCTACCGAGAATCGGGGTGACGCCCAAGGTACCCAGCAGATTGCCTGCCGCCGAGTAGCACGTCAGGCGCAGCGGCGTTTCACCCACCATCAGATCGCACGGTGAACTGGGACGCATCGCGGTCAGCGCTTGGAACGGCGCGTGCGCGCGTTGCCAGTCGAAGTAACTGCTCACGACGTTGAATTCCTGATCGTCCACCGGCCCGAAATACCCTACCGAGACAAGCTGCTCGTCCTGAGCGTAAGGCAAGCTGCGGAACAGCAGCGGATCGACCACGCTGAAGATCGCGGTCGAAGCGCCAATGCCGATCGCGATCGTCGCGATCGCAATGATCGAGAAGCTGGGCGTCTTCCGAAATCCGCGCAACGCGTATTTTGCGTCCTGCAAGACGCCATCGATCCAGGGGTTGATGTGCACTGCTCGCACCTCCTCTAGCGTGGCGAGCGTGTTCCCGAATTGTCTGCGAGCCAGATTTCGCGCGTCCTCTGGCTCGACGCCGTGCGCCGCGTTCCACTCTTCTCGGAGTGCCAAATGGCTCTCGATCTCCTCCCGCCATTCGGCGTCGCTATCACGCCGGCGGCGGGCCCATGCGAATAAGGAGTTCATGCAAAATTCAGGAGCCTCTGGATCCCTTGCGAGACCGTGGTCCAACTCAACTCCGCCTGTGCCAGACGCTCCCTGCCTTCGTCCGTTAGCGCATAATAGCGGGCGCGGCGTCCATTGGGCGTCACGCGCCACTCTCCATCGATCAACTTCTGCCGTTCCATTCGATGCAGCGCGGGATACAGTGAACCCTCTTCCACGCGCAACAGGCCGTCGGAAACGGTTTGCACGTGCAACGCGATATCGAAACCGTGCTTTGCGCCGCTTTGGAGGGTTTTGAGAATCACCATTTCAAGCGCGCCCTGTAACTGATCGGTTCGCTTCATGTCTAGCCCTAGTTCGCTAGGGTAGTCGTCTAAGGGAAGCGTGTCAAGGGAAATCTCCACGGACGCCCCTGGATGCTCCTCGCGTCTATCAGGCATTGCGAGTTTGTCGATGTTGCCCTGGGGGCTTGGCTGAACGGGAACCCGCGAGGAAGGTTTAGCCCGTTATTCCGACTACGCTGTGCGATCCTCAAGCCGTTCTACTGCCTGGGTTACATGCAATTCTCAGGCATATAATCTTAGTCACTTACAAGCATATCTATTGACACGTAATGAAGCGTGTTGTACCTTAGGAGTTTGGATGAGGAATCCACAGGAGGTTTAGAATTTCATGATGAGTTTGATTAGTCGCCGCCAGTTGCCGGGGTTCGAGGACGTTCCCTCTACCCTCAATCTGTTGGACCAGATGCTCGACCGCTTCACCAGCCAACCTGCGGGATCCCGCCCGTGGGGGCCAGCCGTGGACATCGTCGAGAACGACAAGGAACTGCTCCTCGCCGCCGACCTGCCCGGCGTGAAACTTGAGGATGTCGAGGTCAAGATCGAAGACGGGACATTGACTCTTTCCGGCAGCCGCAAGTTCGAGAATGAGGACAGCAAGAACGGCTATCACCGGATCGAGCGCAGTTACGGTGAGTTCCACCGGGCGTTCGCGCTCCCCGACAGCGTCGATGCCACCAAGGTACAGGCCGCGCTCGACAACGGCGTTCTGAAGGTGACCCTCCCCAAGAAAGAGATCGCCCGGCCACGCACCGTGAAAGTCGAAATCGCACAGAAGTAACACCTTGGCCGGCTCGCTCCCGAGCCGGCCAAAGTTCCGCGCAACGTGACGTCCCAGGCCCGGCTTCCCAGCCGGGCCTCATCGCATTTGGCCACGCATCCACCCATTGGCGCCAATCGGGGAACCGTTCGCGACCGGAACAGCCCGGTTCGGAGGCAACGGTTTGACCCCTCTCGATCCTTCCTACTAAACTATCTAGTGAGGTTCAACCCGCCCGGTTGCGCAGGATCGTCTTTCCCGAAGCACCATCCCGCCCCCCAGCCGAAGGGATCCCATTAGCAGGACCGGAGGATAAAGTTGCCTGAAGCAAGCCGCCATATTTTCACATCCGAGTCGGTGACGGAAGGTCACCCGGATAAAGTCTGTGACCAGGTCAGTGATGCCGTTCTGGACGCCGCTTTGGCCCAGGATCCGACCAGCCGCGTCGCATGCGAGACGCTGGTGACGACGGATCGCTGCGTCATCGCCGGAGAGATCACCACCAACGCCACCATCGACTACGAGGCCGTTGCGCGCCAGGCGGTTGAAGATATCGGGTACAACGACCCGGCTATCGGGTTCGACTCCAAGACGTTCGAATTCTATAATTTCGTCCACACCCAATCACGAGACATCGCAATGGGCGTAGACACGGGCGGCGCCGGCGACCAGGGCCTCATGTTCGGGTACGCCTGCGATGAGACTCCCGAACTGATGCCGCTGCCGATCATGCTGGCCCATCAACTGACCCGCAGACTCAGCGACGTGCGGCGTGCCCGTGGCCTGAAATTCCTCCGTCCGGACGGGAAGAGCCAGGTCTCCGTCGAGTATGTGAACGGCAACCCGGCCAGAATCGATGCGGTCGTTGTCTCGACGCAGCACGACGAGATGGACATTGAAGACCTTCGCAAGCAGGTGAAGGCAGTCATCATCGATCCCGTCGTCCCCGAGTCGATGATCGACTCGAACACCAAGTTCCACATTAATCCGACCGGCCGTTTTGTCATCGGCGGACCCCACGGCGATAGCGGCGTCACCGGCCGCAAGATCATCGTGGACACTTATGGCGGCATGGGCCGTCACGGCGGCGGAGCTTTCTCGGGCAAGGATCCCACGAAGGTCGATCGCTCAGCCTGCTATATGGCGCGCTACATTGCCAAGAACATCGTGGCCGCCGGGCTGGCAACGCGCTGCGAAGTCCAACTTGCTTACGCGATTGGCGTAGCCGAACCCGTTTCCGTGCTGGTCAACACTTTTGGAACCAGCGTAGTGGATGAAGAGCGGATTGTTGAACTCGTCAGAACCCACTTCCCGCTGACGCCCCGGGGGATGATTGAGCACCTGCAACTGCGGCGGCCGATTTACCGTCTGACCGCTGCGTTCGGCCACTTCGGGCGCACCGAGGACAGCTTCTCGTGGGAGAAGGCCGACAAGGCGATGCTGCTGCGCGACGACGCCCGGTTGGCCTCTTCGGCCAGGAACTAGACGTCCCGTTTCGTGACGGACCGTGACTGCGTGCTTTCGGTGATCATGCTGGCCGGAGCGGGGAAGTTGCATCCGGCACCTCTCCGGCCCCAGGGTTCAGGCGGATTCTTCGCTTTAACCTCAAGTCGGGCGAAGGCACAACAGTAGCCCCGGGCGGCTCCTCGCCTGATTCCGTCTCCCGGTTTCATGCGTGGCCGCGAACCATGCGAAACTAAAAGTGCGTGTTTGTCCGTTCCGGGCGTACTCAAAGCGAGGGCTGTGGAGTCGACCCTTGCCGCCCTGGGCTCATTCGGAAATTTTCCAACCCCCAGGTAGCGCTCGCCTTAATGGGATTTCATCCGACGGCAAAATGAACGCCGCCGGGCGCTGTCATTCCCGTAGTTGAATTCATGGAAGGGCGGCCCCGGTGGGGGCGTCTATTCGCGCGCGTGGCTTTCCGCCCGCAAGTTGTGGAGGTATTGGATTGGCACTGATAGAAGGGTGTAAGCACTCGCTCGACATCGTGATTCCTGCGGAAGCGTTCACGGCGGCAACCGGAGCGGCGACGACGAAGGTCCGGCAGAAAGTTCATCTGAAGGGCTTCCGGCCGGGCAAGGCGCCCGAAGGAATCATCCGCCAGTACTACTCAGGCGACATCCGCCAGGAAGCGCTGGATAAGCTGATTCCCGAGTACCTCGAGAAAGAGTACGACCGTCAGAATCTCCAGGTGGTCAGCCGGCCGGACATCAAGGACCTGCAGTTTCCTGAATCCGGTGACGTGAGCTTCAAGGCTGAGTTCGAGGTCGCCCCAGAGTTCGAATTAGGGAACTATCGTGGCATCGAAGTCCCCTACGCCGAGCCCCAGGTGTCCGATGCCGATCTGGATGAACGGATCGAGAGCGTACGGGAATCGCGCGCCCAGTATGTGAACGTGGATCCCCGTCCGGCCCAGGATGGCGACCACTGTCTGGTGGACCTGCATCCGATTGTCGGGCTGGATGGCGAGTCGTCGCACCAGCACGACATCAACATCGAGATCGCGGGCAAGGACACTTTCCCCGAATTCACCGAGGCGCTGCGCGGGGCGCAGCCGGGTGAAACCCGCGAAGCCGAGATCGTCTATCCGGAAAACTACGCGGCGGAGAAACTCGCCGGCAAGACAGTCCGGTTCCGGATCGACTTGAAGCAGATCCGGCTCAGAGAGCTTCCCGAACTGAACGATGAATTCGCGAAGGACCTGGGCGATTTCCAGAACCTGGACGAACTGCGCTCCGAAGTCCGCAAGACGATTTTCCACGAGCGTGAACTCTCGGCGCAAAATGAGGCCAAGAACGCGATTGTCGAGAAACTAGTGGACGCCCACTCATTCGCTGTTCCCGAGGTGTTTGTCGACCAGCAGGTTCAGGGGATGATCGAGGGGCAACTCCGCTCCCTGGCATCGCAAGGCGTTGATGTCGGTAAACTCAAGCTCGACTGGAGCGAACTCCGCAAGGCTCAGGCGGAACGGGCAGCGCGCGATGTGCGGGCCAGCCTGATCCTCGAAAAAGTCGCCGTCGCCGAGTCCATCTTCACGACGCAAGAAGAAATGGATGCCGAGCTGTCCCGCGTGTCGCGGCAACAGCGCGAACCGATCGCGGCCGTGCGCATGCGCTTTGAGAAGGATGGAACCTTGGGCCGCATTGCTTCGAGAATCAGGACCGAGAAGACCCTCGGATTCCTCTTCGAGCAGGCCGTGAAGACCAAGCCTGTAGCGGCAGAAGCCAAGCCTCCAGCCGCCGAATGAGATACGATTCAGTAGGGTCGAATGCGGCCGTCGCTCCTGGAGTACGAAGAATGTCACGTGGCCCTGTGCAGTTTGCCCGCGGCATCAATTCAGTGGATAATAAGGGCACGCTTCGTCTGGCCACGATGCCGGCCAGTTTTCCGAGCGTTTCGGGAGTCTATTCGTGAAGCGATCCGGTAGCGACGAAACCCTCCGTTGCTCTTTTTGCCACAAGGCACAGGATGTCGTCGGGAAGCTCATCTCCTCGCCGAGCGAGTACCCGCGCGCCTACATCTGTGATGAGTGTATAGCGGTCTGCAATTCGATTCTTGAAGACGACCGCGCTGAGCGGAGTGGCGCCGGCCTGACGAAACTGCCGAAGCCTCTTGAATTGAAAGAGTATCTGGAGCAGTACGTAATCGGCCAGGACTCGGTCAAGAAGAAACTGGCGGTTGCGGTGTACAACCACTATAAGCGCATTCAGATGAATCGCCAGCACACCGGCGACATTGAAGTGGCGAAGTCGAATATCCTGCTGATCGGTCCGACTGGAACGGGTAAGACTCTTCTCGCACAAACCCTCGCGCGCATCCTGGATGTGCCATTCGCCATTGTCGACGCGACCACGCTGACCGAGGCCGGCTATGTTGGCGAGGACGTGGAGAACATCATTCTGCGGTTGCTGCAGAACTCCGATTGGGATGTCCAGCGCTGCCAGACAGGCATTATTTACATCGACGAGATAGACAAGATCAGCCGCAAAGACGAGAACCCCTCCATTACCCGGGACGTTTCGGGAGAGGGTGTTCAGCAGGCACTTTTGAAGATTCTGGAAGGTACGGTAGCAAACGTTCCTCCGCAAGGTGGCAGGAAACACCCACACCAGGAGTTTACGCCCGTCGATACGACGAATATACTATTCATCTGCGGCGGAGCTTTTGTAGGCCTCGAAAAGGTCATCGCCCGGCGGGTTGGCAAGAAGACGCTCGGCTTTAAAGGCGGGGAAGAGAAGAAGATCGGGGAACCGTCCAGGTCTTCCCAGAACCGCGACATTTCGTTGCTGCAGCGAGTGCAGCCGGAAGATTTGATCCACTATGGGTTTATCCCCGAATTCATCGGCCGTATGCCCGTGGCGGCGGTGCTCGAAGACTTGGATCAATCCGCGCTGATGCAAATCCTGACACGCCCGCGGAATGCGATCATCAAGCAGTATCAGAAACTCTTTGAGTTCGAAAATGTTAAACTGAAGTTCAGTGACGAGGCGCTGGAGAGCATTGCCGACATGGCGCTTCAGCGTAAGGTCGGAGCACGCGGCCTCCGGATGATTCTGGAAGAGCTGATGCTGGACCTGATGTACTACCTTCCTTCGAACAAGAAGATTCGCGAGTTTATCGTGACGAAGGAAATGGTGGTCACGCAAAAGATCAATTGGGCGCTGCTGGAAAAAGCGGGCTAAGAAAATTCCCTGCCGTAATATCCGACCCGCCGATTGCCGGTAACTGAGCGTCCTCCCGGATCATGCTCGAACGGCGTGATTCCTATTCTTTCGGTTGAATACTTCCCGATAACAACGACATCCAAAAGGCGACAGCGATGAGCAGCGCGAGAGAAAAGACCGAGAGCCGCCGGCTCCCCATGATGCCGATCCGGGATGTGGTCATATTCCCGCACATGATGACCCCGTTCGTGGTCGGCCGCGAGTCCAGCGTGCGCGCCTTGGAAGAGGCGCTGGCGACGGACAAGAAGATCTTTCTTGCTACCCAACATGACGCCTCGGTGGACGAGCCGCGGCCTGAGGACATTTTCCAGGTCGGAACGATCGCCAACATCGTCCAGAACGTACGGATGCCCGACGGGAACATTAAAGTTCTAGTTGAAGGCGTCGAGCGTGGCAAGGTCCTCTCGGTTGCCGAGGAAGATGGCTTCTTCCGCGCTACGGTCCGCGTCTTTCCAACTCGCGTAGAGGCTGGCCCGGTACTAGAAGGTTTGGTGCAGAGGGTGACGTCGCTCTTCGAGCAATACGTCAAGCTCAGCCAGAACGTGAACTACGAGACGATGATCGCGGCGGTCCGTCAGGATGAGCCAGGCAAGCTCGCCGACACCATCGGCTCGAATCTGCAACTCACCATTGAGGAGAAGCAGGAGATTCTGGAGATCTTCGATCCCCTCGATCGGCTGACGCGCGTTGCTGACATGCTCGATATAGAGATCGAGAAGTTGAATGTCGATCGGACCATCCAGGGGCGCGTAAAGCGCCAGATGGAGCGCGCGCAGAAAGAGTATTACCTTAACGAGAAGATCAAGGCGATTCAGAAGGAACTGGGCCGGGGCGAAAAGTCCGAAATCGACGAGTTGAAGAAGAAGATCGAAGTCGCAGGCATGACCGCGGACGCGAAGGAAAAGGCAATCGCGGAGTTGCGTCGGCTGGAAAACATGCCGCCGATGTCGGCGGAAAGCACAGTCTCGCGCAACTATCTCGACTGGATGCTCGCGGTTCCGTGGAAGAAGAAGACCAAGGAGATTCGCGATCTCCGCTACGCCGAAGAGATCCTGAACTCCGACCACTACGGTCTCGAGAAAATCAAAGAGCGCATTTTGGAGTTCCTGGCCGTTCGCCGGTTGGTGAAGACTCCCAAGGGCTCCATTCTGTGTTTCGTCGGCCCTCCCGGCGTTGGCAAGACGTCTCTGGGGATGTCGATTGCCAAGGCGACCGGGCGCCAGTTCGTCCGGCTCTCGCTGGGCGGTGTTCGGGACGAGGCCGAAGTTCGCGGCCACCGGCGCACCTACATAGGCGCGCTTCCCGGTCAGATTCTGCAGATGATGAAGAAAGCCGGTACGCGGAATCCGGTCTTCATGCTCGACGAGGTGGACAAGATGTCCACTGATTTCCGCGGCGATCCTTCGGCGGCGCTGCTCGAAGTGCTCGATCCGGAACAGAATTTCATGTTCATGGATCATTACCTGGACGTAGAATACGACCTGAGCGAAGTATTCTTCATCGCCACGGCCAACGTGATCCATACCGTGCCGCCGGCTCTGCAGGATCGCATGGAAGTGATCCGTCTGTCCGGGTATACGGAGGCGGAGAAGTTGGAAATCGCCAAGAGATTCCTGGTCCCTAAACAAAAGAAAGCCTGCGGGCTGGATGGCGACAACGTCAAGTTTGAGGATGGGGGACTGCTCTCGCTGATTCAGAACTTCACGCGGGAGGCGGGTGTTCGCAACCTGGAGCGCGAAATCGGAAACGTCTGCCGCAAGGTGAGCCGTCTCATGGTCAACGCGCAATCCGAGGGCGAAGCGAAGCAGGCGAGTGCGGAGACCGGCGCCGAGGGCGTCGCGAAGGATGCTCCCGCCGTGCAAGAGCCTTTGCCTCAAGTGGTCGTCGATGGCGCGAAGGTGACCGAGTTTCTTGGACCGGATCGTTTTCGCGACCTCGACATGAGCCGCAAGGCAGAGATTGGCGTGACGGTCGGTTTGGCCTGGACGGAGGTGGGCGGTCAGGTTCTGACGACAGAAGCGACCATCATGGAAGGCCGTGGACGGCTGATGACCACCGGCAAACTCGGCGACGTTATGCAGGAATCGGCCCAGGCCGCGATGAGCTTCATCCGCTCCCGCGCGTCCCTGTTGGGGTTGCCGAAGGACTTCTATCGTCACCTGGACATTCACGTCCACGTGCCCGAGGGCGCGATTCCGAAAGACGGGCCTTCGGCTGGTATCACCATCGCCACCACGATCGCGAGCGCGCTCACGCGGATTCCCGTTCGGGGCGACATAGCGATGACAGGTGAGATTACCCTGCGCGGGCGGGTGTTGCCAATCGGTGGACTGAAGGAGAAGTTGCTCGCTGCTCACCGTCACGGTATGAGTGAAGTCGTACTCTCCCGGGACAACGAGAAGGATCTGTCTGACGTACCCGCTAACATTCTGCGGGACATGAAGGTGACCTTCGTGGATTCGATGGACGAGGTGCTGCGGATCGCCTTAGCCGGCGATCTCGACGCCCTCTCCGCTAAGGCTGCGGCTCAGCAGCCGCTTGAGGTGGTCTCCGGCATTGTGCCGGATGAGGGCCGGGCACAGTGATCTGGGATGAGCGGAAGAGTTGAAGTTGGAAACCCCGGCTGAATTCCTGCTGAGTGCCGTTCGGCCTGAGCACTTCCCCGCGGAGACGCTCCCCGAAGTGGCGTTTCTTGGCAGGAGCAACTGCGGCAAGTCGACATTGCTCAACTGCGTAACGGGCCAGAAGGGCCTTGCCTTCAGTTCTTCCACGCCGGGGAGAACGCAGGCTGTGAATTTTTTCAAGGTGGAGGGAAAGATCATCTTCGTGGATCTTCCCGGATACGGCCACGCGAAGGCGCCCAAACATGTGACGCGCCAGTGGAGCGAGGTGATCGACGCGTATTTGTCGGAGAGGAAGAGCCTCAAATTGTGCTGCTTCCTGCTCGACGCGCGCCGAGGCTGGATGGATGCCGATCTCCAGTTGAAGGATTGGCTTGAGTACCACCAACTGGACTATGTCGTCGTGGCGACTAAGGTGGATAAGCTCAACCAGAAGGAAAGATATGCGAGCCAGAAAGCCATTCGCGAACATTATGCGGAGGGCGAGTTGATCTGGTTCTCGGCCGTGAACGGCCAAGGAGTGAAGGAACTTTGGCAAGCGATCTCGAAAACAATGGTCAATTGACCCCCGAACCTGAAGCTGGCAGCGAGAACGCGCCGGCGCAGGTCTCCACCCCAGAGCAGGTCAGCTCTCCAGAGCAGGCTCCCCGCGAATTGCAAGGCGGCAACAATCGCCGGCGGTCCAACCATCAGCAGGGTGATCGCGGCGACCGTGGAGACAGGCTCGACCGGCAGGAGCGAAACAACCGCTCCGAGTCCCGCCCGCCCGTCGCTGTAGTCGCGCCGCCTGCTTCCGCGCCAACCTCAGGAGCTCCCACAGCCGAAGCGCAGCGTCCCGAGGTTCGTCAGGAGCAGGAGCCCATCGGCGCACTGAACAAGCGCGGGAACCTGGATCTCTCCGAGCTGAAGGAGATGAGCATCACTCAGCTCAACAAGATCGCTCGCGATTCCGAGATTCAGGGCGTGGCCGGTTTGCGCAAGCAAGACCTGATCTTCAAAATCCTGCAGTCGCAGGCCGAGAAGGCGGGGCTGATCTTCTCCGAGGGCGTGCTCGAATGCCTGCCCGACGGATTCGGCTTCCTGCGCGCTCCGGAGTACAACTACCTGCCCGGTCCCGACGACGTCTACGTCTCGCCGTCGCAGATTCGCCGTTTCGACCTGCGCACCGGCGACACCGTCAGCGGGCAGATCCGTCCGCCAAAGGAAGGCGAGCGCTACTTCGCCCTCATCAAGGTGGACGCGATCAACTTCGAGCCGCCGGAGCAGGCGCGCAACAAGATATTCTTCGACAACCTGACGCCGCTCTACCCGAATGAGCGGATCAAACTCGAGACCACCAAGGACAATCTCTCGGGCCGCATCATGGACATGCTGACGCCGCTTGGCAAAGGCCAGCGGGGTCTCATCGTGGCTGCGCCGCGCACCGGCAAAACCATGATGTTGCAATCGCTCGCGGCCTCGATCGCCACCAACCACCCCGAGATCGTGCTGATCGTCCTGCTGATCGACGAGCGTCCCGAGGAAGTCACCGACATGCAGCGCTCGGTCAAGGGCGAGGTCATCAGCTCGACCTTTGATGAGCCCGCTTCGCGTCACGTGCAAGTCGCCGAGATGGTCATTGAAAAGGCCAAGCGGCTGGTCGAGCACAAGCGCGACGTGGTCATCCTGCTGGACTCCATTACGCGCCTGGCGCGCGCCTACAACACCGTGGTTCCGCCCTCGGGCAAGGTGCTCTCGGGCGGCGTCGATTCGAACGCTCTGCAGCGCCCGAAGCGTTTCTTCGGAGCGGCTCGCAACATCGAAGAAGGCGGCTCGCTGACAATCGTGGCGACGGCGCTGGTCGATACCGGATCCCGCATGGACGACGTCATTTTCGAAGAGTTCAAGGGCACCGGCAACATGGAAATCCATCTCGACCGGAAGCTCGTGGACAAGCGCACCTTCCCGGCCATCGACATTAACAAGAGCGGCACGCGTAAGGACGAACTCCTGATCCCGCGCGACGAATTGAACCGGATCTGGGTGCTGCGCAAAGTGCTGGCGCCATTGTCGCCGGTGGAGAGCGTCGAACTCCTGCTCGACAAGCTCGCCAAGACCCGCGCCAACGCCGAGTTCCTGGCGTCGATGAGTTCATAGTTTCTCAAAGGGCTGAGCGGGGCCTGGAGGCCCCGCGCGGACCTGGAGGTCCGCCCCACGACACGGCAAAGACACTACCGCCGCTCGTGGCGTGGATTGCGGATTGGATTTCGAGGATCTCAGGGCAGGGTTCCGTTTCGCTAACTTCTCCCGAGTTAGCTGACGGCGCCCTGCTTTTTTATGACCGGATTGCCTGATCGCGTATACGGACCTGGCCGCCTGCCGGCATGTGCCCGCTTTCTGGGGGGCGATGGAAGACCGGCAAATTTGTTTCGCTTGGGTCGTCTGGACCGGTGCGCTGGCTCCACTCGTAAAAGGATCGAGCAGGGCGGACTGTTAAGCACATCCGGGGTCCCATCCTGGGGGGCCAACCCCGCTCCGACGAATCGAAGCGAGCTTAGAAAGCCGGAAGGCCGCTACTTGGGGCAGTTCAGCCACCTGAGCGTGGGTCAAACGTTGCTGGCCAGCAAGGAAGATCAACCCGAGGACAGTAGAACGCGGGAGGCAAGCGTGAGCGAAGGCAAGCAGGCGCAAGTGGCTCAAAACAAAGAGACGATTTCTTGGGGATCGGCGTCACCGGCGCGCGAGAAGGGATCCAATCGGCTTAGGAGTTGGGATTTAAGTATACTTCCCTGGTCTGGAGGTGATATATGAGAGCGTGGATGGTGTTGTGTTTTTGCGCCACGTCATGCGGCGCGGCGTTCGCGCAGCGGTGCGAGCCGGTGACGCCCGATCCTCCAAAACCTGAAAACCAATTGGAGAAGAGGATTGGGGACTTTGTGTTCTGTGGCATGTCTGAGGGCCACGGCGACATGCTAATGACGGCGGCCGGCGATTCGACCGCTGTTGCCTTGACCAGGATGCTCGCCGGTCGCGAACTCAGCCACGATCAGATTGAATTCGCTATCATAATTCTCCGCACGGGTTTCACCAGTCCCGATCGGATTGTCGAACAGCCGGATCGGAAGCCGCGGACGACGTTGTTCGCTCTTCGGTACCTGGACCTTTGCACTAAGGATCCGGCGCTTAAAGAGGAGATCGCCAAGGCACGCAAAGAAGTCATCGATCAGGCGGCCAAGCTTGCGAAGCCCGGCGAATAGGGGCCTCGAGCGGCAGAGATGGCCAATAGCAAAGTCGGCAGTCTGTCCCGATTTTGCTTGTCTCAGGTGAAGGGCTCGGTGTACATAACGTCCCTACCGCTGGAGCAGACGAGCCTGAACAGGGACAGAGGAAGATGTTTCACACGCGCCATGATGTGTCTCACCGGCAATTTCGTGCTACTGAATGCTCATACTTTGTTCCTGAATCAAGCTCGCTAACGGGCAGAGCATCGCCGCAAGCTGCTGGCAGGTAGCGAGTTACTGGCACTGACGGGGTCGGGTCGCGGGGCTGGCCGGCCGAGCGCTGTTTCTGGCGCGCGAGGTTGAGATTGATGTAACTCATGCAGAATCAATCCGTTAAAGCGCGGGACAGATCAGGACGTCCCTACTCCCTACTCCAATCCGTTAAAGCGCGGGACAGATCAGGACGTCCCTACTCCCCTACTCCGGTGACGCTACTGGTGCCCCGCCGGGCGAGCGAGCCGTCGGCCATGGTGAGCAAGAGTGTGAGGAGTCCGGCGGTCACGATTGTGGCCACCGGGCAAATGAGAGAGGGCCGCGGGCGAGGATACTTTAACGCCATGCTCCAATCGGGATCCGTCGATGCTGATCGGAACCCCGGGCACTCCTCGAATGACACCGCTTAGTGCTCAATTGTTCCTGTCTCTTTGCGCCCAGCATCTCCGATCCGCACATTTCTGGTTCAGTCGCCGGCATTCCCCTTTGGGACTCGGGATGAGCTCATTCGCACCTCAGCGCCACCATGGGATCGACTTGGGTCGCCCGGCGCGCGGGGATGGCGGCGGCGAGCAGCGCAGCGGCCAGCAAGACGGCGACCGATTGCGACACCGACACAAGGTCGAAAGTGTCGACGCCATAGAACAGGCTGCCGAGGAAGATGCCCCAGCAAAACGCCACAGCGACGCCAATCACCAGTCCGGCTACCACCGGCACGACGGAGAAGCGCAAGACCATCCTGACCACGTCTCCGCGCCGTGCTCCAAGCGCTATGCGGATGCCGATTTCCCGTGTCCGTTGCGCCACCACGCTGGCCAGCACACCGGAAAGCCCCAGCGCGGCGAGACCGAGCGCCAGGACGCCGAAGAAACTGGCGAGGTACGCGATCAGGCGCTCGCGCGCCAGGCGCGTGTTGATGTACTCCTCCATCAGACGGACGCGCATGATGGGAACGTTGGGGTCCTGCTCTTGGAGCACGCGGCGAATGCTCGCGATCACCGGGGCGGCGCTCCCATCGAACCGCACCGCCAGCGCGCGCGCCTCCGCGCCGTTTGACCAACTGGGCTCGTAGATCGTCGCGTCCGGGTCAGGCTCGGTGATTCCAGAATGGTGCACATCCTTCACCACGCCGATCACCTCCCTGCCTTTGCCGGCGGAACAATCTTCGCCGGGAAAGCAGAAGCGGCGTCCCACGACATTCACCGTCCCGAACTGCTTGCGTGCAAGGGAGCGGTCCACGATGCAAACCCGGGACTCGTCTTTCTTGCCCCCCCAGCCGGCGGGGGTAACGTCAGGCTCATCCTCGCGCCGGAAGTCACGGCCCGCCAGCAGGGGAATGCCCATCGTAGAGAAATAGCCGGAGCTGACGGAGTTGTAAACCATCGAAAGAGGTGGCTGCCCCTCATTCGTATTCGTAACCATGAGCCCGCGCAAGGTGTTGCTAATCGGCGTCATGGCCGCCACCGCGGCCGAGCGCACGCCGGGCAGGGTCCGCGTGCGATCGAGGAGCTGATCGTAGAAGATCCGCAACCTCTGCCCGCTATATCCCACGCTCGCGGGGTCGATCTGGAAAATCGCGATATTCTTGCGCTGAAATCCGAGGTCGACGTTCTGAAGATTTCTCAGCGTGCGGCCAAACAAGCTCGCCGCGACCAGCAAAACCAGGGACAAGGCGATCTGGCTGGCGATCAGGAATCTGGAGAGCAGTGACCGGGAGAGGGTCTCGTTGGACGCGCCCTGCTCGTTCATGCTCCCCGCAAGCCTTATCCGCGTGGCCCGCAGCGCGGGAATCAGGCCGAACAGGACGGTGGTGAGCAGAGTAATGCCCGCGCACGATGCGAGCACGAAGAGGCTGAGATGGAAATGGAAACGCGCGCCAAAGAACTCGACTTGGGCCAGACTGCGCACGCCGGCATAGGCCACTCCAAGCCCGATCGCGCTCCCCGCCGCGGTCAGCAGGAGGCTTTCCGTGAGAAATTGGCGAATCAAACGCCCGCGCGTAGCGCCCAGCGCCAGACGCACGGCCGTCTGCTTCCAGCGTTGCGAGGCGCGCACCAGCAGCAGATTCGCCACGTTCGCGCACGTCAGCAGCAGCACCAGAACGGATACGGCCGCCAGGGCTTTCAGCGGATCCAGAAAGGTCTCGTTGCGGATAAAGAGGGCGTCACGGGCCGCGGGCACGAGCCGGCATTCATCCTTCGTAATCTGATGGATCTTGACGACAAAGTTGACGCCCCGGTCATTCACCTTTTCCACGGCCCGCGCCCACAAATCCGGCATGAAGGCTTGCGCTTGCTGAATGGAAACGCCCGGTTTCAAGCGCGCCACGCAGGTGAGCCAGCCAATGTGCGCCATTTTCCACTCCCTTGCCGCGCCGGGGTTCGTCACCGGGTACATTGCCAAGGGCATCAAGACGTCGGGCTCGTCGCTGTTGAACAAGCCGCCGAAGCCCTTTTCCGCCACGCCGACGATCACGAGCGGATAGGTGTTTACCGCGAACCGCTGGCCGATCACTCGCGGGTCTCCGCCAAAGCGCTGCTGCCAATAGCGATAGGAAAGGACAACAGCCGGCGGCCCGCCAGAGGTATCGTCAGACGGCGCGATCACTCGTCCGGCGGCGGCTCCAATGCCAAGGACCCGGAAATAGTCGCCACTGACATATTCCGCTTTGCCGATTTCCACGCCCCGCGACCCGGCGGGCCGCAGGCTGACGCCCAGATTGTCGCTGCTGGCGAGAACGCCGTCGAAAAACCGGTTGAGATCGCGATAGGCAATGAAGAAGGGATATGCGCGGCTGTAGCCGCCTGTAATCCTCGCCAGGCGATGCGCCTCGCGCGCCGGAACGGACCACAGCAGGAGCTGATCGACCAGGCTGAAGAAAGCCGTGGTCAGGCCGATGCCGAAGGCGAGTGTGGCCACTGCGACTAACGTGAAGCCGGGAGTCGCCCGTAACGAACGCGCCGCTAACCGCACGTCGCGCACAAGAGTTCCGATGAGAGGGATCTCGCGCTGCTCGCGATAGGACTCCTTCACCTCTTCCATGGCGCCGAACTTGAGCGCAGCCGCGCGCCGGGCCGCCTCCGGGGTCATGCCCGCTTCGATGAATTCCGCGGCCTGCATCTGCAAGTGCGCTTCGAGCTCCTCGGCAAGTTCACTTTCCCGCGAGGCGCCGGAGAAGGTGCCCGCGAGCCTGCGCCACGCACGCCGCAGGAGTCTCATTTGTCCCCCCCTGGGATCTCCGGTGCCTGAGCCGCGCTCAGAGTGAAGAACCGCGTCATGACGCCGGCTGTCTGCTGCCACTCAAGAAACTCTTGCGCGAGCTGCTTCCGCCCGGCTCGCGTGATGCGGTAGAACTTCGCGCGGCGGTTGTTATCCGAAACGCCCCACTCGGAGTCGATCGCGCCGTCCTGTTCGAGCTTGAGGAGAACGGGGTAGAGCGAGCCCTGATTGATGGCCAGCAGGTCCTCGCTGGTCTGTTCAATCCGGCGCGCGAGGCCATACCCGTGCTGGGGTCCCATCACGTCGAGGGTCTTGAGAATCATCAGACTCAGCGTGCCTTGCCAGACGTCCTGCTTCTCCTTCATGGCTCCTCCTGTTGGAATCCAAAATGAGAATAGCACCTCTCATTTTGGATTCCAATAGGAAAGCATAGAACCGGCAGAAACCGGCTGCCGGGACGTCCGTGCGCCGGGATAAACCGGCATGTAGTAGGGAATGAAAGAGTCCTACAGGAAAGGAATAGCGAACCACCTGGCCTCGAGTCTTGCGGGGTGCGT
>Ga0302320_10003644_pt1 | contig 35570 bp, 26 predicted proteins | sample Bog_T0_3_FD_202130 | JGI IMG/M metagenome (GOLD analysis project Ga0302320, IMG submission 202130) | Peat permafrost microbial communities from Stordalen Mire near Abisko, Sweden - Bog_T0_3 | ecosystem: Environmental > Terrestrial > Soil > Wetlands > Peat | place: Sweden: Abisko, Stordalen Mire...
AAATGTGCGGAGGCACCATGCGGTTGCAGACGCTCGTCACGGGGCTGCGCTTTGAAGGCACGACGCTGCGGGAAATCACGCTGGGCGACGGTTCCGTGCTCAAGCCGGAAGCAGTGGTGAGTGCGTTGCCGTGGCATGTGCTGCGCGGCCTTTTGCCGGCGGAAACCAAGCTGGCGCAGGCCTGCGGACAAATCCAGGATGCGCCGATTATCAGCCTGCATCTCTGGCTCGACCGGCCGATCCTGAACGAGCCGTTCGTGGGGCTGCTCGATTCTCCGGTGCATTGGGTTTTCAGCCGCAACCACATTGACGACGCGCGGATGGGCGGGAAGGACCAGGGGGCCTATGTCATTACTGCCGTGGTGAGCGGCGCGCGCGATTTGGTGGAGAGGACCGGCGCGGAGTTGGAGGCGCTGACGCTCCGGGAGTTGGGGCGCTTCCTGCCCGAGGCGCGCGATGTGAAGGTGCTGCATCGCAGGATTTACAAGGCGCGGAGCGCGACTTTTGCCGCGACGCCCGAGACCGAGCCGCTGCGTCCCGAGGCGACAACCGAGTGGTCGAATTTCTGGCTTGCAGGTGATTGGACGAACACCGGCCTGCCCGCGACGATCGAAGGCGCGATTGTGAGCGGCATGCGCGCGGCCCGCGCGGTGGATAAGGCGATACTGGAGGGTGGGAAATAGCCACACGTTGCCTCTTTAGAAGCGAACCGCGACGATCAGGGAAGTCGCCGGATTTGCGATTTGAGATAAAAAAATAAGCGAATCAGCCGAATCAGGCGAATGGAGCGAATCAGGCGAATGGGATTCGCTTAAGGGGTTCATGGGGGATGTGCGAAAAAACGAGATGAAGTGGCTGTCATATCGTCATCCTAACAGGAATTCGGCCAGGGCGTTAACCTTGCAAAGCCTAAAACGCTTAAAATCTTTTTTCCCCCTCTGAAAAAAAATGCAACAAAGTTGCGCGGACAATCGCGTTCCCAAACTCCATTCACAGCCATCCCACAGGGCATTGAATTCCAACGGCTTTCAGAGGGGAGAAGGGGCATTTTTCGTAAAATTGAGTTTAAAGATATTTCGGCTGTTCCATAGGAACTGTGGGACGCGATGAGGCCCTGTCCGAGGAGGATTGCACCTCTCAACGGCATCGGAATTCCTCTCTTTGTCGGGTTGGCTGTCCCACAGGAATTCTGGATCGCAGGAACTTTATGGAGGACCCTGTAAAATTCGTTCAATTTCGCTTCGGTAATCCCGAAGGGATTGCACAATCCTAGCCGGTGGTTGAGCGGAGCGACACCACCGGTATTGATCCGCAACGCCACCGACCCCGAAGGGGTCGCACAGATGTGGCACCCCTGCCGGGGTGCGGTTGATCGAGAACCTTTTACCGGTGGTGTCGTCCCGCCAGAGCGGGACTCAATCACCGGCTAGGATTGTCGCAAGCCTCCGGCTTGTCCCAGAAAAGATGACTTTCGCAGAGGTCTCCTATGGGATGACTGTGAATAGAGTTTGGGAACGAGGGAAAGTTTCACTTTCCGGACCCCGCGTTTTCCCTTTTACCTTTTCCCTTTAACGCTTTACCTTTTGCTTATGGCACTCGACGACATTCTCCTCGACGCGGAAGAAAAAATGATAAAGAGCACGGAGGTGATCCAAGCCGAATTTGGCGGCATCCGAACCGGCAAGGCTTCCCCCGACCTCGTCACCAATCTTATGGTCGAGGCTTACGGCACGCACATGCGCCTCAAAGAAATGGCCGCGATCACCACGCCCGACTCGCGGTTGATCCTGATCCAGCCCTGGGACGGCGGGACGGTCGACGCTGTACGCAAGGCGCTGGAAGAATCGAAGCTGGGCATCACACCGCAGGTGGACGGCAAGCTCATCCGGCTGCCAATCCCGCCTCTTTCCGAAGAACGGCGGCAGGACCTCGTGAAAGCCGTGCGTAAAATCGCCGAAGAGGGCCGCGTGAGCATCCGCGCCAATCGCCGCCATGCCATGGATGAACTCAAGAAAATCCAGAAAGCCGGTGAGATTACCGAAGACCAGCTCGAAGGCGCGGAAAAGGAAATCCAGAAGCTCACCGACCAGTACGTCGCGGAAATCGAAAAGGGTGTTGCAGCCAAGGAAGCGGAGTTGTTGAAGGTTTAATTTTCCTGTCATCCTGAGCTTGTCGCACATACATGTGGCAGAATCTCTGGCTATTTTGCTCGGAACATGACTAGGGAGGGAATAGTTAGAGATCCTTCGACAAGCTCAGGATGACAATTTATTTTTTATGACCGACTATCCTCCGGCCTTCAATGAACTTGTGGAAGCTCTCCGGCAGCTTCCGTCTGTCGGCCCGCGCAGTGCCGAGCGCCATGCGCTTTATCTTTTGCAGGCTGATGCTGCCGTCAGCGAACGCCTCGCCTCCGCGTTGATCAAGGCGCATGCGGAAATCCATCCCTGCCGCCATTGCGGATTTTACGCGCAGGGCGTCGATTCGCTTTGCTCGATCTGCTCCAATCCGCAGCGCGACTCGACGCTCTGGTGCGTCGTCGAGCAGGCCAGCGACGTCATCAAACTCGAAAAATCGAATTTCTTTCGCGGGCTCTACCATGTTCTCGGCGGACGTCTCTCGCCTCTCGACCACGTCGGCCCGGAAGACCTCTCCATCGCGAAAATGGAGCAGCGGCTCGCCGAAGCGCCGCCGAAGGAAGTCGTCCTCGCCCTGGCCGCCGACGCGGAAGGCGAAACGACGGCTCTCTATCTCGCGCCGATCCTCAAGAAAGCCGGAGTGAAAGTCTCGCGCCTGGCCATGGGCCTGCCCGCCGGCGGCGGACTCGAATACGCCGACAGCGTCACGCTCGGCTACGCGCTCTCGGGCCGCCGCGAGCTCTGAGTTTTTGACGGAATAACGGAAGGACGGAATTCGGAGGGGAGTTTGACTGGATTACAAAGATATACACGATTGAAAAATGGATTTTGACAGGAAGAATATGAGAATAGGAAAGCTTGATATTTTCCCATGCCTTTCATGTTCCTCCCGTCTGATTTCTTCCCTATCTCATTAATCCCGTTCTTTCCCATTCCGTTATTCCGTCCTCCCGCCCTATGAAAATCAGCGCTGTGTGCTTCGATCTCGGCAAGGTTCTCCTTGATTTCGACAAGGAGGCAATGTTCGCGCGCATGGCTGAAAAATCGCCGCTGGCTCCCGAAGAAATAGGCAGGCTGATCCAGGAAGACCCTCTGGGACTCGCCTATGAGGTGGGTGCGGTTTCCACGCGCCGCTTTTTTCCGCACCTGAAAAAGCTGCTTCGCTACAAGGGCACGGCCAAGGAATTGCGCGCCTGTTTCAATGAAATTTTCACGCCGCTCGCGGACCACATCGCGCTGGCTGCAATGCTCGCGCGGCACTATCCGCTGGCCATCATTTCCAACACCAACGAGGTCCACATCAAATACGTCGAGGAGACCTATTCCTTTTTCTCGCTTTTTCCGGTTCGCATTTATTCGCATCAGGTCAAGGCGATGAAACCGGATCGCACGATTTACCAGGCTGCGCGGACTGCGCTCGGCGGGATCGATCCGCTGGAGATGCTCTTCATCGACGACATTGAGGCCAACATCCTCGGCGCGGTGAAACTCGGCTGGCAGACCATCCATCTGCGTCCCGGCGTCGATCTGCGCGAAGCGCTTGCCAGTTACGAGTTGAAGGGGCTGGATTGAATTTGGATAGGATTAATGGGATTGGCCGAAGGGAAAATTCCCTGCCGCTTGCGGCGTGCAGTTCGGGTGGCCCGGACAACTTGTTTGTCCGGGTGCGCGAGCGCGGCATCGCGAGCGCACAGGAAGCTGCTTCTGACTTCCGTCGCACGGAGTGCGACGGCTACCCCCAATACCCCGCTGCTCCGGGGTTCTTTATTCTTATTAATCCCATCCAAAATTGCAGTTATTCCCCCGTCATTAACGCGATCTCGCGCTCTTCGAGCTGCTGACGCCAGCGGGCGAGGTAGGAATATTTTCGGTAGACCGCCTCGAGTGCGTTGAGGTCCTTGTCGCCGGCGCGCCAACGCGCATCGAGCGCGGCGAGGTCCGCATCGACTGTCGCGCCGAAGGGCTCCAGCTTCATACGCAGCGCCACCAGCGCATCTTGCAGAGTCAGTTCCTCGCTCATCAGCCCGGCGCGTTCGAGGCGTCCCGTTGTGGCGCGTTTGCGCTCCAGGAATGTATCGAGTTCGCGGCACATCTCGCCCACTTCCTTGAAGAGGTCCATCGTGCCGGGCGGAATCCGCTGGATGTCGGCGGGCTTCTGGCCCTTGGTCAATTCGTAGAGCGCCAGCAAGCGCGCGCGCGGCTCGATGAGCGTCTGGTAAGCTTGGTTGAGCGCGGCGTAGCGGGACTCGACGGCGAGTCGCTCGGTCTCCGGTGCCTGCGCGAATTTGTCCGGATGCGTTTCCGACGTGGCGCGTGCAAAGCGTTCCTTCAGTGCTGCGGCGTCGAGCGCCGGAGCCGGTTCCAATTCAAAAAGGGCGAAAGGGTTGGGGATCATGGGGAAGTCCCATTGATTTGGGACGCGAAGGGACTCGCGTCCCTACCAGTTATTCGGCCTTCTTCGCCGCGCGCTTGCGAGCGCCGCTGCGGGCCTTGACGACATTTTTCGGCATGACGGAAGCCATGTCCGTCGCGTTCCCATTTGATTCCGACGCAGGCGCCTTCTTCACGAAGGGCTTGCGGCCCGGCGCGCCTTCCTTGCGCGGCTCAAACTCGAACGTTGTTTTTCCGTCCCCGCCCATGACGAGGTAAGCCGAGAACTTGCGCCGAGTCCGCTGGGAAACAAAGTTCCGCAGCAAATCGGTCTTCTTCACGGTGAGAAGTTTTTCCACCTGGACGCGGTCGATGTCCTGCAGCAGGATTTTCTTCCCGATCTTCATCTTGCAGGTCGGCGCGTCGCCGAAGGTGTTCTCGCACGCATAGGACATCAGCGTCTCGAAGACGCGTCCGCCGCAAATGGGGCATTTTCCGATGGGTTCCTGCGCGTTGACGTCCAGCGCCGAACCATCGGCATTGATCGGCGCGTTATCAAAGACAAATTCGATTTCGTTCTTGTCGTTCAATTTTAGCGCGGCGGCAAAGGGCCAGCCCGCTTTGCTGCGAAAGCCTTGCAACGGCCCAATGAGTTTCTTCTCAAGGAGCTCCTTCAGCTCGAGCGGTTCAAGCAAACGCCCCGCCACCACTTTTCGCAACGTGATCGATTTATCCTCGGTTTCGTAATTGCGGAGCGTCTCGAAAAGCGGCTGGCCATTGGGGGTGCTGAAACCGAGCGGCTTTGCCTGGAAGCCCGATTCCTCAAAATTTTTCGCCTTCTCCACGATGGTCTGCGTCAGCCCGACGATCTCCTTCATGAAATGGCTGCGCGCCAGTTCGCCGTGCTCCATCTGCTTGAGCTTGTATTCCCACTCGCCCGTCATTTCAGGTGAAGCGAGCGCCGGAATGTCGACGGCGTGGAGCAGTTCCATGAGCGCCGATGCCTTGGGCGTGGAGCTGATTTCGCGTCCTTCGCGGCGGAGATATTCCTCGGCGAGCAGGCCCTCGATGGTCGCCGCGCGCGTGGCCGGCGTGCCGAGCCCCTTCGCTGCCATCGCGTCGCGCAAATCCTCGTCCTCGATCAGCTTGCCCGCGCCTTCCATCGCGCTGAGCAGCGTTGCTTCCGTGTAGCGCGCCGGTGGCCGTGTTTCGAGGCCCTTTACCTCGATTTCCTGCGTCTTCACCTTCTCGTGCTCCTGCACGGGAACGAGCGCGGGCTGATCGTCGGCGTCCTGTTCCTCGCGGCCATAAATTTCGAGCCAGCCGGGGAAAACCAAAATCTTGCCAACGGTCTTGAACGGCTCGCCTTCGACGCGGGTGATGCGGGTCGTCACCTCGAATTGCGCCGCCGGATAAAAGACGGAGAGGAACCGCTTGGCCACCATGTCGTAAACTTTGCGCTCGATGTCGTCGAGCTTGTTGGGCGATTCGAGCGTCGGCGTGATCGCAAAGTGGTCGGAGACCTTGGCGTTGTTGAAGACGCGTTTGGTCGGCTTGACCCAGCCCTCCGCCAAAATCTTCGAGGCGAATGCGCCGAGGTGACTGCCCTTGAGGTTCTTCAAAACCTGCTTCACCGTGTCGATATAATCCTCCGGCAGCGCGCGCGAATCGGTTCGCGGATAGGTGAGTACCTTGTGGTGCTCATAGAGCCGCTGCGCAACTTGCAGCGTGCGTTTGGCCGAAAGACCGAGCCGTCCGTTCGCTTCCTTTTGGAGCGTGGTCAGGTCATAAAGCAGCGGCGACATTTGGGACGCGGGCTTTTTCTCCTCGGTGACGTCGCCTTGCTTGCCGCGGCATTTTGCCTCAATGGCGCGGGCTTCGGCCTCCGTCCAAAGACGCTCCGCCTTGGCGTCGAGATTTTCTTCGTCCTTGGCGAAATCTTCCTTGAACCAGCGGCCCGGATAGGTGCCGGCCTTGGCGGCGAACGTCGCGTGGACCTCCCAATAGCCCTTCGGCACGAAGCTCTTAATTTTCTGGTCGCGCTCGACCACGATGGCGAGCGTCGGCGTCTGCACGCGGCCCACGGGCGTGAGTTGAAAGCCGCCGTTGCGGGAATTGAAGGCCGTCAGCGCGCGCGTGCCGTTGATGCCGACAAGCCAGTCGCTTTCCGAGCGGCAGACCGCCGCGCTGGCCAGCGGTTCAAGTTCTGAGCCGGGCCGCAAATGCGCAAAGCCGTCGCGAATGGAGGCGGGCGTCATCGACTGGAGCCAAAGCCGCTCGATAGGCTTTTTGCAATCGGCGAGCTTCACGATGTAGCGGAAAATCAGTTCGCCCTCGCGGCCCGCGTCGCATGCATTGATCAGGTTCGTCACGTCGGCCCTCTTCATCAGCTTTTTCAGCAGGCGCAACCGTCCCTCGCTTCGCTCGATCGGCTTCAGGGCGAATTCATCGGGAATGACGGGGAGCGCGGCGAAGGTCCACTTCCCCTTTTTCTTGTCCATGTCGCCCGGCAAGCAGAGCTCGACGAGATGCCCGACGGCGGACGAAAGGACATAAGCGGCGCTCTCGTAAAAGGACTCGTTCCCATCGGCGACCTTCTTGAACCCGCCAATGGCCTTGGCGATATCGCCAGCGACGCTCGGCTTTTCCGCAATAATAAGAGATTTTGACATAACGACTTACAGATAAGGGCAAACCATGATGCCCGTTGGCTGGCGCGCCAGCCGCTTTGTTCCAAGCCGTGCAACCTAGAAGACCCGACCTCCATTAGCAACCCGGTTTTTTAGAAACGCTCCCGGCGAATGGTTACATTTAGGTCATGCGGATCATTCCGCTATCTCGGTATTTGCCTTCTGACTTCCTCGTTCCCAAACTCCATTTGGGAACGCAATTGTCAGCGCAATTCCATTGCCGATCCCATGTTTATCGGAGGAAAATCGGCGCGAAATGGAATTTCGCGAGGAGCAAGAGGACGCTCCCAAATAGAGTTTGGGAGCGAGTGTCTTTGTGCATGATATTTTAATTTGCACTATTTGATTTTTTATCGCTCGAAAAACGACAGGATTGAAATCGTGCGCATCCTTCACAGCGCGCGTGATATTACGGACGAATTTTTCCGGGAATAGCCGACGGGCTCGCCGCCTGACGGTTTCTCTTCACCGGTTTTACGACGTGCGCACAAAGACCTTGCCGGGCAACTGGCGCACCAGCTTTCTCATTTCCAGGCGGAGCAGCGCGGAGGAGACCGTGCCCGAAGGCAGGCCGGTAGCTTCGGTGATCGCGTCGATGGGCGTCTCGTCCAGTTCGATGGCCGCGTAGACTTTTTCCTCGTCGCCGGTCATGTTGGCGGGCAGGGGACGCGGCGCGGGCGTCATGCTTTCGCGCGGGATCAGGAATTCGAGTTCGGCAAGGATGTCCTCTACGCCCTCGACCAGCTTCGCGCCGTCCTTGATGAGCTGATGGCAGCCCTGCGCGTGCGGATTGTCGATGCGCCCCGGCACGGCGAAAACCTGCCGCCCCTGGTCGAGCGCCTGCCGGGCGGTGATGAGCGCGCCGCTTTGCCGTCCCGCTTCGATCACCAGCACGCCGAAGCTCATGCCGCTGACGATCCGGTTGCGCATCGGGAAGGTCCGCTTGTCCGGCGCGGTGCCGAGCGGCAGCTCGCTGATGAGGCAGCCGCCCGACTCGATGATCTTCGCCGCGAGCGTGTCATTCTCCGGCGGATACATCTTGTCGAGGCCGCAACCGAGCACGGCCCAGGTCGTGCCCTTCGCGGCCAGCGCGCCGAGATGCGCCGCCGTGTCGATGCCGCGCGCGAGACCGGAAATGACCGGCACACCCGCGTAGGCGATCTGGTAGCTGAGCTTCTTCGCGGTTTCGAGGCCGTAGTGACTCGTCTCGCGCGAGCCGACCACCGCGACGCCACGCGGCCACGTCTCCGGCACCTTGCCTTTAATATAGAGCACCAGCGGCGGGTCGTAGATTTCGCCGAGGCTCGCGGGGTACGCCGCATCCGCCGGTGTGACGACCGTCAGGCCCAACTCCTCGGCCCACTTGCGCTCCTTTTCGAAGCCGGTCGTCGATTCCCATGTGAGCAGCTTCTCGACAAGCTCAGGCCCGATTCCCTCGACCGAGCGCAAATCGGCTCCCCGTGCCACCAGCGCCCGATCCAGCGAGCCGAATCGCTCGCGCAGCCGCCTCGCCCGCACCGGTCCGATGCCGTTGACGAGATTCACGATGAAGTAGGCTTCGGATTCGGTCATGGATTGTTTTCAAGCCGGAGGCTTGCCAGTCAGTGGTTGAGCGTAGCGATACCACCGGAAATATGCCAGCATTCGCCTCATTCGGGGGCGCAGAGTTCGGGCACTCTTGTAGAGGCGCGTTTGCATGAGGACCTTTTGCGGTGGTGTCGCGCGCAGCAGGCTCAAACATCCAGGAATGTAGCAAGCCTTCGGCTCGCGAGCGAAAAAGGACTTTCGCAGAGGCCTCCACTCGTTGCCATGCGACCCGACGCAATAGCATCGGTGCCGCCAAGGAGTGAGATGAACCCGCTCTTATTCTGGAAGTAGTTGAAAATGAGCTTCTCCATTGATACACTCAGCCCCTTATGCTTCTCAAGCGTTCCATGGTTCTGGCGGCGGGCGTTTTGCTTTTCATCGTCGCGTTCATTATCTATTTCAATGTCTCTCATGCGCAGATGGAAAAGCGGTTCCGCGTGGAACGGCAGAATCACGGCGTTGATGGCGCTGTCTTGACGGCAGCCGAGCCGCCTGCACCGGCGGCGCCTCCTTCCACGGCCACCGCGCCCGCGCTCGATACGAATACTCTCATCGGCCCGGTTCCGCCGAGTTCACCCGCACCTGACGCCACGCCTGCTGTCGGACCCACTCCCACTCCTGCGGCCCCCGACCCAAATTCGGTCCCAACGCCCGCCCCCTCTTCGACGATGAATTACCACAAGGCGAGCCGTTCGCCCTTTTTCATGCTGTCATCGTATCGTCCCTCTGACGGCCCGCAGATTCAAATGGCCAGCATGCAGACAACAGATGCGGCGCCGACTGTCTCAACCGCCGATACGAACGCTGTTCCTCTTGTAACTGTTCCCCCTGTCCCACCGGTGACGGTCCCAACCATCCCTGCCGTAACCATCCCAACTGTGACTGTCCCAGCGCCATCCGGACAGGTGGCTCCCGCTCCGGCGACCGCTGCTCCGACAGCTCCCGTTGTTGCATCCAGCATCACGCGGCCCATGGCCGGAGAAGCCAGCGTAATCGTCCTGCTCTACCATCAATTCAAACCGGCGGGCGTCTCCATTCCGGCAAAGTTTCAGTGGACGATGAACCAGGATGTCTTTGAGTCCGAAATGAAGTATATCCACGACAACGGCTATCATGTGGTTCCGATGTCGGACCTGCTGAAGTTCCTCAAGCACCAGATGACGCTCCCGCCCGGCTCGGTGGTCATCACCATCGACGACGGCTACAAAAGCGCCATCGATTACGCCGCGCCGATCCTGAAGAAATACGGCTATCCGTGGACCTTCTTCATTTATCCAGCGTTCATCACGACCGGCGAAGGGCCCGGCGCGGCAAGCTGGAATGACCTTCTCCAGCTCCAGGCGCAGGGCATCGACATCGAGTGTCATTCCATGACTCATCCGCAGCTTTCGCGGAAGGGCAGCAAGACGCCGGAGGCGTACGATACATGGCTGACCAACGAAACCGCCGGGGCGAAGGCGATCCTTGAACAAAAGATGGGCAAGCCCATTACCTGCTTCGCATATCCCTATGGCGACTACAACAAACAGGTCGAAGCGAAGGTGATCGCCGCGGGATTTGAAGCCATTTTCACCGTGGCCGATAATCCCGTCCACTCGACGACGAACCTGCACAGCATCGGGCGCTACACCATCACGCAAGGCGTGGAAAAGAATTTTCCAGCGTATCTACGTCAGAGCGCGCTGGCCCTGACCAAGGCCGATCCCGAACCGGGAACCACCATCACCAATCCCCTGCCCGTCATCACTGCCGTGCTTGCCCCGATGGGCGCGGCCAGAATCGACCCCGCTTCGATTGAGACCTCGGTGCGCGATTTCGGCGTGGTACGCCACGATTTCGATCCGCAAACGAACACGTTGCGTCTCTACCTGTCACGGCCTCTCGTTTCGCCAATCGTTCTCGTCAATCTCCGGGCCAAGGACGCCGCGACGGGACAAATCATGGTCGCCAACTGGTATTTCAATTACGAACCAGCCGCGGGCGCAACGCATCCGCCCATCGTCCCCGTGGGCGCTGCCCCTTCCGCTTCGACAAAAACCACGGTTCCCGCTCCGGCGGTCAGGACGGCGGCGGTGCCGACGACATCCGTGCCTCAACCGGCCGCTTCCCAAGCGCCAGACAAGAACGTCGTGGGGACTCCGCTCGACGCGCAGCAGGCCAGCCAAGCGCAGCTTCATTAGGTCTCTCTTCTAAAAATCGAGGCTGTATCACATTTTTTCCGATGCTGGCGCAATCAGCCCCGTTATTCGTTTGTATTGAAGCCGGATCGGCTTCCAAAATATTTTCATCGCCAAAGTCGCGCAGCCTAAGCCTACTATTAGGTTTAAGGTTGTGCCTGCATGTCACATGGCATTGCTGAACAGCTCCGATTTAATCCCCCGCGTCACATATGGCCCAGATCGATCATCATTTGCTCATGGCCCTGATGAATACGACTCCAGACCGTATCTATTTCAAGGATTGCGAGGGGCGCTTTCTTTTGGTCAACAAGGCCCTGAAAGTATTTCATCGTGTGACCGATGACTCCGACATCATTGGAAAAACCGATTTTGATTTTTTTTTAGCGGAACACGCGAAGGAGGCTTTTGCCGATGAGCTGCAGGTCTTGAGCACCGGCGAGCCGATCGTGAACAAGCTGGAACGGGAGAACCTGCCCGATGGCCGCATCACCTGGGCTTCGACCACCAAGGTGCCGATGCGAGACGAATCAGGGAAGCTCATCGGCACGTGCGGCATCTCGCGCGACGTCACGGAAGCACACCATCAAACGGAGAAACTCAAGGAATATACCGAAGCGCTGTCCGACCAGCAGGCGCAGATGGACCAGGAACTCGCACTGGCGAGGGAAGTGCAGCAGGCGCTGCTTCCCCAAAGCTACCCGTCCTTCCCGCACGGCGCGACGGAGGAGGGAAGCGCGCTCCATTTCTCGCACCGCTATCTGCCGGAAGGGCGCGTTGGGGGCGATTTTTTCACGATCACCCAAATTTCCGACACGCTGGCCGGGGTGCTCATTTGCGACGTCATGGGCCATGGGGTGCATGCCGCGCTGGTGACGGCGGTCGAGCGGGTGTTGGTGGAGGAAATCCACGGCCTCGCGGGCGATCCGGGCGCGTTCCTCGGCGAACTCAACCAGCGGCTGCACTATTTCTTTGAACCGCTGTCGACATCGATGTTCGTCACGGCCCTTTATCTGGTGATCGATACCGCGACCGGCGTCGTGCGGTTCGCCAATGCAAGCCATCCGCAGCCGCTGCATGTCTGCCGGGCGCAGCATGTCGTGCGAACCATGGGCGATATGACGCTTCATCATCCGTTCGCCCTGGGTGTGGCGAAGAATTCGACTTATCCGACGGAGGAAGACGTGGTCAAGGCGGGCGATTTTCTCCTGCTCTACACTGATGGCCTTTGCGATCTCGGCGAGGGCAAGGATCTAATGCCGGACGATCCCCTGTTTCTCAGGATCATTCAGGATTGCGCACGCCAGCGTGGAGAAGCTTTTCTCGATGCCCTTCTGAGCGCAGCCCGGCAGTTCTCGGGACAGGACGATTTCCGGGATGATGTCTGCCTGGTTGGCATCGAGATCGACCGGCTGACGGGCTCCTAACGATTACACAGGACCACGCGCGTGCCGCTTTTGCTGACGACGCGCGCGCCGGGTGGGAGCAGGCCCTGCCAGTAGGCGAGCCGGGTCTCTTCGAGGATTAAATAGACGGGCTGGCCGGACTGCCACGCTTTTTGCAGTCCGGCGTCGTCCCAATAATAATCGCGGCCAAGGCCGAGGACGCGCTGGGCGTATTGCTGCTCGAAGGGGGCGTTGACCCAATGGACGCGGGCGTTGAGATAATAGAAGAGGCTGGAGGCGGTGTGTGGCTGGGCTTCGCAAGCGACGATGGCGTCGGGTTCCGCGGCAATCTCGCGATTGATGGCCCGCGCCTGGTCGGCCAGGGAGAAGTAGGGGCTCATCAGGGTGAACCCAGCGGTAGCGAGGCAGATGGGGACGATCATGGCGCCGGAAAGGACGAGGAGGGCGGGGAAGGATTTTCTCCGCCATGTGAGCGTGGTGGCGACGGTCCCGGCGATGAGCATGGCGGCGCCGAAAATGCCAAGCAGCGTGATGAATTGCCCCCACAACGCGGGAGAAATACCGGCGATGGCATCCATGAATGTGTCGCGATCCCGGATCGGGGAGGCGGTTATTTCGCCGAGCGCGCCGATCCGCGGGGTGAGCCACACGGTGAAACCAAGGGCAAGCGCGCCGCCAATGGCGACGAGCGCGCAGGGGACGGCGAGATAAGGCCGGGGCAGGCGGGGCAGCGAAAGCTCGTCAAACATCCAAGGCACGGACAGGAAGGCGGCGACGACGCCCCAGCAGCTCATGCTGTAGTAATCCTGCCGCGTGGAGAATGCGACGGAGACGAGGGTCAGCACGAACCAGCAACCGAGGAGTTTGATGATGTCGAGAGTCGGAGTGGAGAAAAAATGGGGCTGCCAGCGCACGGCGTGCGCCGCTTTCACGACGGCATAAATCGAAGCGGGCAGGAGCAGGGTCCAGGGCATCCAGAAGAGAAGATGCTGCGCGTAAAATTGCCCGAGCGGAAGCTGGCGGGCGTCGGCGGGATACCGGGTGTTGAGGCACGCGCCGAGTTGTTCATTGATGAAATGCGCCGATAAAAATCCGGGAAAACGCGTGCTCATGTAGACATACCAAGGGGCGAGAAGAAGAAGAAAGACGAGCAACCCGCGCAGGCTTAAAACCGGCCAAAGCCACGCGCGCCAGCCGGGGACAAAGAGCGCCGCAAGAGCCACCGTGCCGAGCGGCCAGAGCGCGCCATGAAGGCCCTTGCTCAACGCTCCGAGAGCGAGAAAAATCCAGAAGAGGAGGTACCAGTTCTCGCCCGGAAAACTCGAGGCGAAGATGTGACGCCGAGCCTTTGCAGCCTGGGGCTGGGCCGACAATCGCGCTTCGACGAGGCACCAGATGGCGAGGGAAATGAAGCAGGCGAGGAACGGCTCGGGTTGCACGAGATGGTTGAAGACCCACACGCCCATCATGGAGGCGAGGACGAGCGCCGATGCGAGGCCGAAGCGTTCGCCTCCAACGCGGCGCATGATGAGGTAGGTGGCGATGATCCAGCCTGCGGTGGCGAGGGCGTTGGGGAGGCGCAGGGCGAATTCGTTGTCGCCGAAAAGGGACGTGGCGACGAGCATTGTCCAGTAGACCAGCGGCGGTTTCTGGACGCGCGGGAAGCCGTTGACGGCAGGCAAAAGCCAGTTGCCGCTTTGGTGCATTTCGCGCACGGAGCCTGCATAGAGGCCCTCGTTGTCGTCAAAAATGACGGGGGCGAAGGAGACGCCGGCGTAGAGGAGGGTGATGAGGGCGAGGACGAGCCAAGAGAGCCGGGTCGAAGCGGCGATGGGTAAAGAGGCGGCGACGGCGCGCGGCACCTCAATTCGCGAGGGCGCGACGAAGGGCGATTCCCGGGTTAAAGTTGAGTAGCTGTTGCTCGAATCCATGTTTCTCGAATCCACGACCTGCCTTTCAGCGAACGAACTCGATCCGTCCCCGCTTTTTAATTAGCGCGTTGGGGGAGAATGTCTAGTCCCTCGCAGCAATTACCGTGCGCGGGGGGGGTAAACAACGGGACAAAGGCTAGCTGCGATAAGCCCCATGGTGAGAATGGCGTCGCAAAATTCGAAATTAAAAGAAGCGCTTTTCACCAATACGGAAGGGACGAAAATTGCCACTCGCAGAGAAATTTGCTGAATGAGGTCTAAAATTTTCCTCAGAGACGGCAAGGTCCTTCGGCTCAGGCTCGGCAGGAAATAAGATGGTAGACACACTTACCGCTCGCCTTCTCTCAGGATGACGGAGTTTTTTGTGAACCTTCCATGGGTATGCGCGCGCGCGGAGCGGAGAGGCGGATGCCAAGGGGAGGCTGAAGATGCGGCCCGGAGCCGCACCTCGCGCCGAGTCGGCGCGGGGCTACCACTGCATTGGAGAGCTACCCCTGGGCGCACAAGGGTTATCATTTACTACCCAAACCCAGCACTTTGAGCCCTGCTTTTCGTGCCAGCGCCATCTGGCGCATATCGGTAGTAGCGAAGGTTTTTATGCCCAATTGCATGGCTACGGCGACATGAAGCACATCGAGGGTTCTGCACTGCGTGGCGATGGCATATTTAGCTGTTAGCCGGTCCGCATTCGTCCAAATCTCGGGCCATTCCAGATTGGGAATCTGCAGGATGCCGTGATCCAAGTCAGATTGGATTCTTTTCAACGACTTGGCCAGTTCATCCCGGTTAATTTCATTGCGAGCTGCCTTGCGATAAAGTGCATTCTGCAATTCCGTCTGCTGTAGATGGCAAAAGATAATGGATGTTCCCTGGCTTTGAACGAGAGCCACAGCCTCCGCCGAGTTCGGTTCGGCGGAAAATATCTTCAAAAGAAGTCCGGTATCTAAATAAATGTTCAATAACGATCCTCCCGCAATTCATCCAAAATCGGCTGGGAATCGGGCGCGACATGATCCCCATAATCTTTCTTCAAGCGGGCCATGAAATCGGGCATTTTGGGGCGCGTCTTTTCTTTTTTCGTGGGAACGAGTTTTGCGACGGGGACACGATGACGGCGGATGACAACTGTTTCGCCCGCAATCACCCAGGAAAGAACGCGGCTGAAGTTATGCTGCACGTCATAAACCGATGCGGTTTTCATAACGCATATTATAACGCATGTTTTGCCGTGGGCAAGTAAAGAACCTATTGCAATCTTCCCTTGCTCCCCGCGAGATTTCATTTCGCGCTGATTTTCCCTCGATAAAAACGGGGCAGGCAATGGAATTGCGCTGACAATTGCGTTCCCAAATGGAGTTTGGGGACGAGGGAAGTTGGCGGATTGTGGAGCGCCCGCATCGGAGTTCACTATCGGGCCTTGGCCCGCAGGGACGACGACAACGTTTACTGGATTTGGATTGGCCCTCATTCCGAGTATGATAAGATTTTATCGTGAAATCCAACGACATGCTGCCTGATTACGACTTTTCCAAAGGCGTACGCCGCAAGTACGCTGGGCGCTATCGCGAACGTCCCAGCTTTTGGCATGTCGTCGTGACCTGCTTCGCCCTGTTTTATCTTCTAAACTTTATCTCAATATGGCGCTCATTTCTGGATGATTCAAAACTGCGAAGCGCGACCTTATTTTGGCCCATGTGGATCGCCTTTGGTCTGGTCTTTGCTTGGGTTGCACGCTTTCTCATTCGAGAACTTATCCGCCAATATCGGCTCTATCGGGATTGGAAATCGTGATGAACGCAATCATACGCCATGTGGGCGGGCATCGCTGGAACGGTGTGCCGGTGCTCAATTACAAGGAAGAGGGCAGCCACTTCAAGGCGATCTCGCGGCAGGTGCTTTTCAAGGGCGGGCCGAAGCTCGGCGCGGAGTTGCGCTACTTCGAGATCGAGCCGGGCGGCCACTCGACGCTCGAGCGGCACGACCACATCCATTCGGTGATGATCATTCGCGGATGCGGCCACTGCCTCGTCGGCGACACGATTTACGAGATCACCGGCAACGACCTCATCCATGTGCCGTCGATGACGTGGCACCAGTTCCGCGCCACGACGGACGATCCGCTCGGTTTTCTTTGCCTGGTGAATGTGGATCGCGACCGGCCCGAGCGGCCCGACGAGGCGAATGTGGCAAAACTGAAAGCTCTGCCCAAGGTGGGCGAGTTTATCAGATTGTAAGGTAGCCGGCGCAGGCCCTGCGCCGGTCCGTTGAGCGGCGCGCTACGGTTACCGAATCTGCGGACGACCAGGAGGTCGTCCCTCCTATTACCGGGATGCGAAGGGAGTGGCGTCCCTACCCGCCCTGAACTTCTCCACGAGCGCCTTCGCATTCGGAAAAAGCGCCGGGCAGCAGCCGATGGTGGTGCAGAACGCCTTGCTGAAATGGCTCAGCGACGAGTAACCGACTTCCATCGCCGTCTCCGTGACGTTGTGGCGTCCGCCCAGCAGCAGCTCCGCCGCGCGTTCCATCCGGATTTGCCGCACATACTGCGGAATCGTCATGCCCATTTCCTTGGAAAAGAGGCGGCTGAGGTAAAACGAACTGCAGCCGACCTGCGCCCCGAGCGCCTCGATGTCAGGCGGTTCGGCCAGATGGGTGCGGAGGATCGCGGCGGTGCGCTCGACCCGCTCATGCGCCACCCGTTTCTGGCGCTGGCAGAAAAATTCCTCCTGCGGCACGGGTTGAAAGAGCACCTGCGAAAGCAATTCGAGCGTCTTGGCCTTGTACCAGAGTTTCTGCGCGGCCACGGGCACGGGCGGCTGGCGCAGCGCCTGGAAAGTGACTTCCTGCCCCGGCGACATCACGCCGACGGCGGCTGCTGAACCACCCCGGTTAATCAGCCAGCGGCGCAGCGCCGGATGCAGGTCGTCCTCCATCGAGTGGACCTGCGTCTCGACGTAGTCGCGCGAAAGCTCGACCGTGATGAAGGAATGCGTTTCGCCCGAGTTGCGGCACGCTTCGAGATCGGCGTTGGCGTTGCAGTAAAACCCGACCGTGTGAGGCTGGTAGCACGCCTTCGTGCGCCCGTCGTTGACGGTGCCTGTGCCCCGCAGGTTGAGGCAAAGCTCGACGCTGTTGCGGTGAAAACTGCGCCCCCAATTAACCGGCGCGATGGCTTGGAATTCGTGGTTTTCGACGCTGACGCCCTCACGCGTGAACGAGCCGTAGAGCTGGCGCCAGCCTTCCTTCACCTGCGCCCAAGCGCTGTTTTCATAACCGATAGCCATAAATCCTTGATTATCAGTCTATGGCAAGAGTCGAAGAAGTCAATTTGAGTCGTCCCATGGATCGCCGGCTACCCTCGCTCATTCCTCCCGAATGGCGTCATTCCTGAAAGGGTCTTTTCGTGCAAATCTCGTCAAGATTTCCATCGCCCTGAATTCCAGAACAAACCATTCATTTGATTGAGAAAAAACAACTTCCCATCCGAGGCGATTTTGTCTAAGCCAATACCTCAACCATGAAAAAACTACTATTCGTTGGACTCACCACCCTCTCACTCGTTGGACTCGCCTCGCTCAAAGCAGATGAGAATCCCAATAACACCAAGGACCATGTCAGCAGCATCGCTTGGATTCAGGCCAGGGACAAGGACGACGATATCGGAGTGGATGATCGTTACATCGTCTTGGTCGGAAAAGTCACCTCGAAGTACAAGGACGAAACCTACACCTTCAGCGACGGTACGGGCACGATCCAGCTCGATAGCGAAGCCAAGCTCCCGATCGGCAAGACCATCGTGGTTCGCGGCAACATCGACCAGGCCTTCCTCGGCATCGGCAAGCTCGAAGTCGAAGTAAGCAGCTGGCGCTTCGTTAAGTAATTTTTATCGGAGCCATTAACCCGGCTTCTGTCACCCTGAAGGGTGTCGCAAAATGTGCTTCGGCGTCCCGTCGGAGCACATTTTCAGTTGATAGCATTTTAACTTATCTCGCACAGATTCGGTCGCAACTCCGAAGGAGTTGAATCATTCAGCCCAGGGTTGGCGCGTTAGCGCCTACCCTGGGTTATCTTGCCTCCGTCACAACCCTGAAAGGGTTGGATCACATCTCTTTTTTCTCCTCCGGCGATTAAACCCTTTCAGGGTTTGGTTTATCCGATGTGAAACCCAGGGTAGCTCGTTCCTCGCAACCCTGGGCTGAGTGATTGCCATCCTTTCAGGATGGCCCGGAACAAACATTCTATATGCGCACAATATCTTGAAATGCTTTAATCCCCAGCCGGTGGCCTACTCGCTCTTGATAACGCGTTCGCCGAGATTCAGCCGGCGCACGATGCTCAGCGCTGCGGAGAGATCGCTGCTGCGGCGGGAAAGCGTCTTCACCAGCCCCTCCGCATGCTCAAATGCGTTCGCGCTTTCCTCCTCGCGACCGAGGGCCTGCAAGCTCACGCCCAGATCGTACCACGCCTTCGCGTCGTCCGGCGCAAGATCCACCTCGCGCTGAAAACATTTCCGTGATTCCTCATGCTGGCCCTGATCGGAGGCCAGCAACCCCAGGTTATGCCACACCAGCGGACTGTCCGGATGCAACTCGGAGGCGCGAAGATAGGCCGCATGGGCCGCGTTGATCTGCTCGGCCCGGTGACGCGACGTCCCCAGCGTCAGCCACGCGGAGAAATCCTCCGGGCGCTTTTTTGTGATCTGCTCGTAAAAATCAGCGGCTTCCCCATGACTTCCGGCCTTCGTAAACGCGGCGGCGATTTCCTTCATCGCGGGCAATTCCAGCTCGTTGACCGGATCGGCCGCGCGCGCCTGCTCCAGCTTTTCCACGGCGAGGTCGAGCTCGCCCCGGCGCGCCTCGATCATCGACATATAGAAGAGAACATACGCGAAGAAATCGGGGTTATCGCCCGTCATGTTGAACGCCTCGGTCGCCACAACCAGGTTATCGAGCTGGAAATTAATCACGCCGAATTTGAACCACGCCGAGTGCAGGGCGGGCTGGAAATGGATGGCCTGCTGGCAGGCTTCCGCCGCTTCGGGCAGACGATTCATCGCGCTTAGCGCGGAGGCGAGATTGTCCCACGAGCGCGCGTAGTCACCCTTCAACTCCAACGACCGGCGCGCGGCCCGCTCCGCCTCGGCGTAGTCGCCGCTCTCAAACCACACCGAGCTGAGGTTGCACCATGTCTTGGGATTGTCCGGCGCGATCCGCACCGCTTCCTGGTACGAGGTGAGCGCCTCCTGGAGCTTCCCCATTTTTTGGTACACGAGCCCGCAATTAAACCAGCCCTCGATGGCCTTCGGCGCCAGATCGCGCATTTTCAGAAAAGCGTCCAAGGCCTCCTGCATGCGGCTGTTGTCATACGCCGTGAGGCCCAGTTGCGCGTAGCAGGCCTGCAACTCCTCCTTCGGCGCGCCCTCCTTTCGCACTTCTTCCAAGGCCGCCGCCGCTCCCGCAAAATCCGTTTTTAAAATCAATCCATGAATCCGCTCCATCTTCTTATGGAAATCAAAAGCCGGGCTGTCGTCCTGTTTCAGCGCGCCGGACTTGCGCCAGGCTTCCTGCTGGCGGCCCAACTCACCCGCTGTCTCGTCCAGATGCGTCCGCGTATCGACCACATGCGCCAGCTTGCTCGTCTTGCGCAGGACCGCGCCGACTTCCGGTTTGGAAGGCGCCGCTTCGTCCAGCCCGCTGTGGGCCGATTGGTCCGTCATCTGACGGGCGACAGCCAGCGCCGCCGCGACTTGCAACTGCTCGATGTCGCGATCCTTCGGCGCAAATTGCCGCGCGAGATCAAAATGCTTCAACGCAATCGCCGGCATCCTGAATTCTTCCAGATAAACGACGCCGATTTCCTTGAGCAAATTGGGATTGTTGAACGAACGCAGGAGACGCTCAAAAAGAGTCGAATGAAAACTGGTGGTCGTAATCCCATTTTCGGCGGCACTGCGGGCTTTCGCCAGTTTTTCCACCCCCTCCTGAATCACCATCAGCGTCCGCGCGCTAAACAAATCACCCTTCACCGCATGGACGGTCAGAAGATCAATCCAGGTTTGCGGATCCAATGCAGGCGATGGAGGAGTGGCGGAATCGGCAGGCACAGGGGCTATTTTAGCGCGTTTTGATGTTAACGCCAGAGGAGATTAGCGGAATGCTTTCTGCTCTTCGAGATCGCCGCCGCCACGGGGCCCGGCCTCAATCCCCCTCCTTTTGCGCTCTCACGGGCGCGGCTATGATGTCTTGGCTCGGAGGCGCGGTTGTGAGATACATGGCTGTCCCTTCCAACCATCCAACCCATGCCCAGGTCCAGAACCAACCGCTTTGACCGAATCGAGCAATTCGCCGTCGATGTCATTCTGGAACGCCGTTGGGGTTTCCGCGCCGGAGTCTTCCGCCTCTTCCTCTGGGTCATCTCCGGCTTGTACGGACTCATCGTCCGCTGGCGGCTCTGGTGGTTTGACACCCGGCTCGGTTCCGTGCACGCGCTCGGCTGCCTCGTCGTCAGCGTCGGCAACCTCACCGTCGGCGGCACCGGCAAAACTCCCGTCGTCGAACTCTTCGCGCGCGAACTCACCAAGCGCGGCCGCAAAGTCGCCGTCCTCAGCCGCGGTTATAAAAGCCAGCCGCCGCCCATCCCGCAGCGGATACTCGACCTCTTTCGGCCCCTGGAACAACGCCGCCCGCCGCGGGTCGTTTCCGATGGCCGCTCTCTCCTTCTCGATTCCGAAATGGCCGGCGACGAACCCTTCATGCTCGCCTCGAATTTGAAGGACGTCCTCGTCCTCGTCGACAAGGACCGCGTCAAAAGCGGCCTCCACGCCATCCGCAAATTCGACTGCGACACGCTTCTCCTCGACGACGGCCTGCAATTCCTGCGCCTCAAGGAACGACTCGACATCGTCCTCGTCGACAGCGAATCGCCCTTCGCCAACCGCCATCTGCTCCCGCGCGGCCTCCTGCGCGAACCGCCCGAGCAGCTCTGCCGCGCCAACATCATCTTCATCACCAAATGCGACGGGCGCGACCTCTCCGACCTGCGCACCGAGCTGCGCCGCTACAACAACCACGCCGAATTCGTCGAGTGCGCCCACAAGCCGCTTCATCTCGAGGAAATTTTCACCCACGAAATCGTGCCTCTCTCCTTCCTCCAAGACCTCCGCATCGGGATGATTTCCGGCATCGCCAAGCCCGAAAGCTTCGAGGAAGGCCTGCGCAAGCTCGGCGCGGAATTGATTTATTCCCGCCGCTACGCCGACCATCACCGCTTCAGCGAAGGCGAAATCGCAAAAATGTTCGAGCGCAGCAAAGCACGCGGCGCGCGGGCCGTCATCACCACCGAAAAGGATTCCGTCCGCTTTCCGCGCCTCGGCAAGCGGCTCCTGCCCGTCTATTTTCTCCGGGTCGAAATCGAGATCATCCGCGGCCACGATGCCTTCCAACGTTGCCTGGAGGGAATGTGCCGGTATAACGAAGTTCCCCTTGACGAAACGCCCATCGAGCCCGTTCTTACCCCAATCTAAAATATATGCCCGGCACCGAAACCCCCAAGCGGACATGGCGCATCGCCTTTCTGCGGCGGCGTTTTTCCCCCACCGGCGGCGCCGAGCGCTACCTGCTGCGTCTCGCCGCCGGCCTGGCGACCCAGGGTCATAAAATCACCCTCTATTGCGAAGACTGGTCGCCCCGCGAAAATCCTTTCCAGGAAGTTCGCAAAATCGACTCCAACGATCCCGATTCCTTTGCGAGAAAGGTCATGCTCCTGCCCATGCGCGAGCGGCACGACGTCGTCTTCAGCCTTGAACGCGTCCCCGGCTGCGACATTTACCGCGCCGGCGACGGCGTCCACGCCGACTGGCTCGCCTATCGCCGGGCGTTCTATCCCGTCATGGGCCGCATCCGAACCATGCTTCGCTCCAAAAACGATCGCCTGTGCAAGTTGGAAGCCCGCGTCTTTGCGCCCGGCGGCGTGCGCCGCCTCATTTGCAACTCCCGCTTCGTCGCCGATCAAATCGTTCAGCGCTTCGATTTTCCCTCAGACCGCATCGACGTCATCTACAACGGCGTGCCTTACCTCCAATTCAGCATGGGCGACCGCGCGCTCGGACGCCGCGCGCTCCACTTAAACTCCGACGATTACGTCGTCCTGCTCGTCGGCGCGGGCAGCGAACGCAAAGGCCACGCCATCGCCCGCGACGCCATGCGCCGCATCAAAAAGAAAAACGCCAAACTCGTCATCATCGACTCGCCTCCGCCCATCGCCATGCCACATGTCTACGCCGCGGCCGACGTCTTCCTCCTCCCCACGCTCTACGATCCCTTCGCCAACGTCACCCTCGAAGCGCTCGCCGCCGGACTGCCCGTCATCACCTCCGCGCAAAACGGCGCTTCCGAAATCATGGAGGACGACAAAACCGGTTACATCCTCCCGCGCGCCGACGACGACAAACTCCTCGTTCATCTCCTCGATTATCTGGCCGACCCCGCCCATCGCGCGCGTTTTCGCCAGCCCGCGCAAGCCCTCGCGCAGCAGTACGACCTGCCCAAAAACCTCAACGCCACCCTCGCCGTTTTCGACAAACTCGCGCGTTAACCCCTCCCTCGGATGGCAGGAAGCGATCCCTGAAGGGTCGACGTCAGACGCGTCGCCGCCCCTGCATCTGACTTCCCCCTCGTCCCATCAGTCCCATGCGTCCCATAGGTCCTATCCTACAAATCCTTCCCCGCGTCCCGTGGCGCGATGACCTCGTATTCCCCGACAGCGACGGCCCCATCCTCAACTCGGAAGGTTAATAACGCAAAGCCGGCAGGCGCTACTTAGGCGTGAAATTAGGATCGTCGGTGATGAGGACCTCATCCAGTTCCGTGCCACACTCGCGGTGAACGAGGTACAGAGTATTCTTACCGGCGACGAGCGTCGTCGTCAGGACTTTAAACCAATGCCAGTTCACGTTGTCGTCCATCGCAACGTAGAGGTAATTAGCAGGAGTGGGGCCATCTAGTGGGGGAGCAAGTGGGTCAGCAGTGCCAGCCTTTGCGCCAGCATTTGCGCCCGCGAACTGCGCCCAGAAGGAATCCTCATTGCCGTTGGCCGTGGACACGTGGAACCAGAGCGTGACGTTGCCAGTCGCCTCGGTATCGATCCGCATTTCCGGAAGCTGGGTCGAGGGGACGGGAGCGATGTTGCCGGAGCCAACCGGGGCCATCACGTACGCACCATTGTAAGCGTTAGGGTCGTTGGTGAAGACCTGCATGGGAGCCTCGATCCCATTGCTGCGCCGCGCCGCCGCATAGGTCCACACGTGGGTGGTTCCGGTACTGCCGCTGAGCTGCAGGTTCGTCGTGGAGCCCGAAGTCGAGAGCAGGTCGGTGTAATACTTCTTCGTGATGCTTCCGTTGGTTGCGGTCAGGCAATACCGTCCCAGAAAGCAATTGGACAGAGTCGCGATGCCCGAGGTATTGGAAGCAGCGCTGGTATTAGTCCACCATTGGTTCCTGGCCAGGCTCATCCACGCTTCACCCTGCGGCATGAGGTCATAGGTATATACGGGTGGAGAACCCCCATTGCTATACGCATTATACATATCACCCATGCCCCAAAGATCGAAGAAGTCGAAGTTGGGTTGGCTGAAGACTTCCGTAAGGTAGTCGTTCATGAAGTCCGTGTAGAGATCGATGTCCGGTGGGAAGGCTGCGGCCATTCCGGAGCTTTCGTTTTCGTCGAACTCCGTCACATTTTCGATCAGTGTGTGCCCGGAAGCCAGCCCGCTGGCAAATCGACTGAATATCTTCGTGAGCAAAAGAGGCGGCGTGAACGCATCAACGAAATGACTTTCGAAGCCAATGCCATCGATGTCGGCATTGGCGTTTTCCAGATTCGTCAAGAGATTGGCGTCATAGTCCTCATGCGAAGTGTCGATATGATTCGTATTGGTTTCGATCCCCCAATCGTTGATGAAAAGATGCGGATAAGGATCGGTCGCACGCGTGAAAGCCAGCCATGGCGCAATGGCCAACGCATCATTCTGCGCCTGCGTGACGGAAGCAGATCCGGGCGGTTGGGTTTCGCCACCTGTATGGCGAACCAGACCATTTTCCACCTGCATTTCGTCATTGTGATCATAGGGCTCGTTGACTGCGTCCCAATCGTTGAAGAAACCGTGGACGGTCGGGTCGCCTACCTCGGCCGTAATGTGGCCATCGATCCGGGTGGTCATGGCGGAGGCGGTAGTAATGCTCGCCACATCCGGAGGACAAAGGCTATCCGCGGGCCAGATCAGATTATGGGCGCGGTAATCAAAAAGCCCATGGGTGCGGAGCTTGTCAAGCGTCTCGGCGTTATACGCAGGCGTACAATACTCAAGCGGATTGCCCAACGTCTCCTCTTCCCATTGCCCCCATTTGTAGCATCCCATTTCCACATGATTAAATAATTGGTAGAGAAGGTTTAAGCCGTTCTGATCGACTACGCCGTTATCGTTCCAGCCGATGACTGGGGTGGAGCTGGTCTGGCAGCCAAAGCCAAAGAAGGGGGCCGTCATGGAAGCCGCTACGCTGACACCCGAGATGGCATTGCCGTTGCCATCCTTGACATTGACGGTCATCGCACCTTCGCGATACTTGGCGATGTTCGCCGCGGCCGTAGTCCGCCAGGAATCGGAGAGCGCCCGGCCCGGATAATCAAAGGCCTGGTTGGTCAGCGTGCATGCGACACCCGAGCCGCCCAGTTGCTGGCCGAGATCGAGCACTTGAATTCCCGCGACTTGCACCGTTTGCAATTGGAATCCAAAATTGATATAGAAATCGGTGTTATAAGCAGTTTCGGCTGTCACGACCTTGAGCGGAATAGCCCATTCGCGCCAACCCGCATTCGGATCGATCATCAGGTTGAATGAGCCACCCGCACACCCCGTCGCCGTTACTCCAGCCACGGCATAGGGTACGCCGCTTGGCACAGCCGTAGCCCGCGTCCAGAAAAGGGCCACCAAGGTATCGCCCACATTTGTCGCCACCGGGAGACGATTATCAAGCCGGAGATTCCAAGTGACCGGTGGGCTGGGCCAAGTTTGGGGAGGAGCTACCGTCGTCTGAATCTGCGTGCCCGTCGAATAGAGAGCCAGACCGGTAATGGCCACATTTCGGGTGATCGTGCCATAAGTCACGCCGCCCGAGGCGGTGTCCGACGTGAAATAGGAGGTTGAATCAATCGAATTCGTGTTTCCAAAAATGGAGGTCTGGCCGTAATCGGTTAGCGAAACATCCGCGATATCGAGCGTCTGCAGCCCGGCGGCGCCCATATAGAAATTAAATTGGGCCGCACCCGCCGCATAAGCCGCTGCCGAGGTAAAGGGAATCGATACGCGACGCCAGATGGTATCGCTCGCCGTGACCGGATTGCCATTCGGCGGGGTTGCATTGGCCGGATAGGCACGCCCCCGCAGCGGCAGGCTGAACGACTGCAAATAGGGCGAAGTAATCGCTTGGAAATCGCAGCTGAAATTTGCCTCGGCACCCGACGCGGCGTCTTTCCGGCGATAATAGAACGTCGCGACAATGAGATCGCCCTCCTGCACTGCGGCGGTGTTGCTGGCGCACAATTTGACGTTGTACGAAAGCGGGGGTGCCGACGTGATCGTAACTTCCCACGCGGGGGTATTTGGGATCGTGTTGATGTTAGTTCCGTCATACGTTGTGACCGTCATGTTTTCCTGGGTGCCCGTGGCGTAGCCGCTGCCGTCGAAACCGAAATCCGAAGGCGTATTCGGCGCGATCACGTTAAACGAGGCGAACGCCATCGAATTGCAACAGCCCAACAGGATGAGCAAGCACAACCATAGGCTTTTCCTTCGAAGAAAAGAAGAGACCGCCGTGCCAACGAAGGCGCCGGTAACACTGCAGTTGGGCTGTGCTGTACGACGTTTTTTCTCCGAAGGGGTGAGGTAGTTCATAAGCTTGGGGTTCATCACTAGCGATAACGATTTTCGTGAAAAGGATTCTGTGGGATAGCATGTTAAGTTAGAGATAAACCCAAGCAAATCAGGGACTGCTATGAGTTTGTCGCCAAAAACTTCATATATCGAAGTACGTGGAGTCTCAATTCCCTCCCTCGTCCCCATCAGTCCCATCAGTCCCATCAGTCTCATATGTCCCATGCGTCCCATAAGTCCCATTCCCTCGTTCTAGACCGCCGCCATATTTCAGCTTAGGCTTGGAAACGCCATGGACGTCCTCTCCCTCAAAGAAATGGTCGCGCGCGAAGAACAGGCGTTCCGCTCCGGCATCACCGCCGCCGCCCTCATGGAAGCTGCCGGAAAAGCCATGGCCGAACGCATCACGGCAATCCATCCCCACGCGCGGAACTTTCTCGTCCTCGTCGGCAAAGGCAACAACGGCGGCGACGGCCTCGTCGTGGCAAGGCATCTCGCCGGAGCGGGAAAAAACGTGCAGGTCGTCCTCACCGCCCCTGAAGATCAACTCGGCGAATTGCCCCGCGCGCAACTCGCCAAACTCCGCGCCGCACTCCATGACCTCGAAATCATCCCCTGGCGCGACGACCTCGCCTTTCCCGACAGCAACGGCGTCGTCATCGACGCCCTTCTCGGCATCCAGGCTCGTGGCCCCCTGCGCGGAATCGTCGCTCAAATTGTCGCCAAACTCAACGCCGTGCGCGCCTCGCGCTTCTTCCGCACCGTCGCGCTCGATCTCCCCACCGGCCTTGCGGCGTACGAAGACGGCAAAGCTCCGCAGGAGCGTGACGTTGCCGTAATCGCCGACGTAACCATCGCCGTCGGCTTTGCCAAGGACGTGCTCGTCAGGGAAACGCTTTCGGCCTGGGTTGGGCGACTCGAAGTTGTCGCGTGGAGTCAGGCGCAAGCGGACTCAGCCCCGCATCAAGTCCTCGTCGCGCACGAACTCGCCGCCCTGCTTCCGCGCCGCAGCGCGCTTTCATTCAAAGGCGACTTCGGCCACCTCGCCATCGTCGCGGGCAGCCCCGGCTTCACTGGCGCGCCGGTTCTTTGCGCCCAAGCCGCGCTCGCCATGGGCGCGGGACTACTCTCGGTAGTCACGCACCCGGACGCCGCCGCCATTGTCGCCGCGAAAGCCCCGCCCGAAGCCATGATCTCCGGCTGGCACAACGACGGACACATTTCTGCTGTCATTGAGAAAGCCTCCGCCATCGTCATCGGGCCGGGACTCGGCGTCGACGAGGTAACCGTGAAGATGCTCCGCGCGGTTCTTGCGGTCGGCTGCCCCGTCCTCATCGACGCTGACGGCCTGAACGCCCTCGCGCAAAACCTCGATCTCCTGCGTGACGCGAAGGGCCCTGTTTTGCTCACACCCCACGTCGGCGAAATGGCCCGCCTCATCGGCCGCAAATTCTCCCCCGATGACCGCGAACCGGTCGCGCGTGAATTTGTGGAAAAACACAACGTCACCCTCGTCCTCAAAGGAACCCGCACCCTCGTCACCGCGCCGGGCCAGCCGTTCTTCATCAACACCACCGGCAATCCGGGCCTGAGCACCGGCGGCTCGGGCGATACCCTCTCCGGCATCCTCGGCGCGCTTCTGGCGCAGGGACTCGCCCCGCTCAACGCCGCGCGACTCGGCGTCTGGCTCCACGGCCACGCCGCCGACCTCGTCCTCGCCGCGCGCGGCTGCGAGGAAGGCCTCACCCCCACCATGCTCAGCGACCATCTCGGCGCGGCGCTTGTCTCCCTGCGCGCCCAAGCCGCCGCCCCCGCCGGTCTGCTCGAACGCGTCGCTTCCTAGCCGGCAGATTATAGAACTCACAGGTCAAAAAAGCCCCAAAGGCCATCTACCCCGCGTCTTATATCTCCTATTTGTTCTATTTGTTCTATCCCCAGTGGCCCCCCCAATGCATCTCGATTCCCATATCCATGACAAACTTGCCGAGCTCGAAAAGGCCTCCCTTCGCCGCACCCTTCGCACGACGGACGCAGGCATGCTCAACTTCGCGGCCAATGATTACCTCGGACTGAGCCGACATCCCGCGCTGATCGAAGCCGCGCGGCAAGCTACGGCGCAGCGCGGCACGGGCGCGGGCGCATCGCGATTGGTCACGGGCACCGACACCGCCATTCTCGCGCTGGAGGAAGCGCTCGCAGCGTGGAAGGAAAAGGAAGCGGCGCTGGTTTTCAGCAGCGGTTACGCCGTCGCGCTCGGGACGATTCCGGCGCTCGTCGGCAAAGGCGACACGGTGATTCTCGATAAGCTCGCGCACGCCAGCCTGATCGATGCCGCGCGGTTGAGCGGCGCGACGGTGCGCACTTTTCCCCACAACAACATGTCCCGTTTGGAAGCGCTGCTCGCAAAAATCTCCTCCGGCAAAACACGCGTTCTGGTCGTCACCGAATCGATCTTTTCGATGGACGGTGACGCCGCGCTGCTGCGCGAGTTGGTCGAGTTGAAGGACCGCTACGGCGCATGGCTTCTCGTCGATGAAGCCCACGCGACGGGACTCTATGGCGCGACCGGCGCAGGCCTCGTCGCTGAAGCGGGATTGAGTCCGCGTGTGGAAATCGTGATGGGTACGTTGAGCAAGGCGCTCGGAAGCGTGGGCGGTTACATCGCCGGTTCGCGCATGCTGATCGACTGGCTCATCAATCGCGCGCGCAGTTTCATTTATTCAACCGCGCTTCCGCCCGGAGTCATCGCGGCGAGCCATGCGGCGGTCGATCTGGCGCGCGGCCCCGAAGGCACGGCGCTGCGAAAGCGGCTGCGCGAAAACGTCTCGCATTTTCAGTCGGGACTTCCACCGTTGTGGAAAAGTCGCACGCGATCAATGAGCGCCATCCAGCCGTTGATCTGCGGCGAGGCATCGACGGCATTGCGGTTAGCGGCGGCCCTGCACAAAGCGGGCTTTCTCATTCCCGCCATCCGTTACCCGACCGTGCCGCGAAACTCGGCCCGTCTGCGCGTGACGCTCAGCGCGGCTCATTCACATAAAGACATTGATGCGCTGAATAGGGCTTTGGCATCCGCCTAAAATCTTCGGGCCACCCAACTCGTTTTAATTGAAGGGCTCTCGTTGGGAAACGTCCAAAGAAGAATATTGCCCGCAAATTGGAGTCGGAAGTCTTTGATAATGGGCGATAAACAGAAATAGGACGGTTTGGGACCGGGAAGGCCCGCGGCTTCGCGCATTGTTCCATTGCCCATCTTCAGCTAAAATCATGCTCATGCCCCCGATGATTCAAAAAATCGAGCCCGGCGACGTCATCGGACGTTGCCGGACGATCCGCGAACTGGGTCGCGGCGGAGTGGGCACGGTTTATCTGGCCACGCACCAGACCCTCCAGATCGAAGTGGCGCTGAAAATCCTTTCCCCTTCCCTCTCGATGGAAAATCCTGGGCTGGCCGAGCGGTTCATTCGCGAAGCTCAACTCGCGGCGCGAATCCGGCATCCGAATGTGATCGCGGTGATGGATGCGGCCCACGACGATGCGACCGGGCTCTACTATATCGTGATGGAATTTGTCGGCGGAGGTTCGCTTTCGTGGCATCTGCGGCACGGCCCCCTGCCCGAGGCGAAAGCGCTGGCAATCATCACCGGGATCGCCCATGCGCTGGTGATCGCGGAGGAAAACAAAATCGTCCACCGCGACATCAAGCCCGACAACATCATGCTCGACCTGCGCGGGACATCGAAGCTGGCCGACTTGGGCCTGGCCAAGCACGTCTACGATTCGCGCACGACGCTGACCCTCGGCGGCAGCTTCATGGGCACGCCCGCTTATATGAGTCCCGAACAGGCGCGCGACGCAAAGATCGCCGACACCCGAGACGACATCTACAGCCTGGGCGCGAGCTTCTATGAATGCCTGACCGGCGAACCGCCGTTCCAGGGAGAAACGCCCTACAACATCATGAGCGAGCTTCTGACCAAGCCCTCGCCGAAACCCCGCGCGTTGCGGCCCGGCATATCGCGCTCGGCCGACCTGATTTGCCGCAAGATGATGGCCAAGGCCCGTGACTTGCGTTACGCGAACTCCCACGCGTTGCTCCAGGATTTACAGATCGCGCAGACGTACGGCGATTCCGGCATCGACCGGCTGGAGGCGGCCAGCTTCGAGCAGGATACCGTGCTGGCCCGGCAGCAGGAGTTGAATTACGGCATCGAAACTTCCTCCGAAGGCGTCTATGCGGAGTCGGAACTGGAGGACGACTCGCCCAGTGCGATCTCCAGACCTGCGCCGGTATTAATTCCCCCGCACCGGACCGATTACGGCGTGTTCGGCGCGGCGGCTCTTCTCATCGCGCTGGTGATCATGACAACGCTGTTCCTCACGTGGGCAGGACCGAACCATCCGTTCCTGTTCTTAAAAAATCAGTGGAATCGCCTGGCACTGTTGTCCGGCAAGCCCACGCCGCCCCAGCCCGAGATTTCCAAGGAAAAAGAACATCCGCATACCGCCGCAGTCCGGCCCGCATCCGCGAATACCGAAGCGAATGAAGGACAGCGCGCGATGTCGACGGAGGATCCGCCCGCCGATGTCGCGCCGACAATCTCGGAGAATCCAGCAGCGGTCGTCCCGCAGCCCGGCGTCACGCCGGAACCTCCGGTGGCCCTTCCTGAGAGCGTGTCCGACGGCGCCAATGCGGCTGTGGCGAACCCGGCCCTGCCCGTTGCGCCGATCCCGGCGTTGGCTGCCCTACCCGACAGCGCGTTCACGGCCCGGGACATTGCGGAAAAAAGCCTTGATGCCGATATTGTGGCGCCGACCGGTCGCGGCGAGTTGCTGAAGATCATCGGCAAGCGGGACGACAACCAACCGATCCCCGTCACATGGACGTTTTACTTTTTTGACAAGAAGGCCGCCGGGCACGCGCGGATCGTCACGGTCAACGGCGGCAAAACCGTCAAGACCGGCGAGGACCTCGTCGACTTCGCCTCGCCCTACAGCGACTCGGCCATCCTGCCTGAAGACAAAATCCAGAAGGATTCCAGCGACGTCTTGCAAATCGCCGCAGGTCTCATTCCCGGCGTGGCCGTGAGCAGTTCCGAGTTCACCTTGGCTCAACAAAGGAATTCCGTTCCGATGTGGAAAATCGCGCTTTGGACGAAGGACTCGAGCGGCGAGGAACACAAATTGGGCGACGTCACCTTGCTGGCCGAAAACGGCACATTGATTTCCAAGAATCTGAAGCAGTAGCCTGTCGCGCGGCTACGAAGGCAAATCCGCCAAAACGGCTTCGACATCGGTTTCGGAAAAACGGTCGGTGTGCTGGGCGCGGCAGAGCTTTCCATAGAGGCCATTGAGGGCCAGCAATTCGTCGTGCGAACCGCGCTCAACGATGCGTCCCTTTTGCAGAACGAGGATCAGGTCGGCGTGGCGGATGGTGGAGAGCCGGTGCGCGATGACAAACGAGGTGCGTCCGGCGAGCAGGCGTTGCAACGCCTGTTGAATGAGTTGCTCCGTGGCCGTATCGACGCTGGCGGTCGCTTCGTCGAGGACGAGAACGGGCGGATTTTTCAGGAGCGCCCGCGCGATGGAGATGCGCTGCTTCTCGCCGACGGAAAGTTTCACGCCACGCTCGCCGACGTGGGTGTCGTAGCCTTCAGGCAGGTTCGAAACAAATTCGTGCACGCAGGCCGCGCGCGCCATTTCTTCAATTTCCCGCCGCGTCGCGTCCGGTCGGCCGAAGCGGAGATTGTCGAGGATCGTGCCGTTGAAGAGAAATGTCTCCTGCGAAACCATGCCGATCTGTTCGCGCAATTCGTGCAGAGAAATGTCGGCAACGTTGCGGCCATCGAGCAGAATCTTGCCGCCTGTCGCCTCGTAAAACCGGCTCAATAGCGAAACGAGGGTCGATTTCCCCGCACCCGTCGGACCGACCAGCGCAACGCACTGACCCGGCTTTACGGTCAAGTTGATGTCATGCAAGGCCGGCACATCGGCGCGGTAGGAAAAGGAGACGTTGCAATACTCGACCTCGCCCCGGGCGCGCTGAAACGCGGTTGAACCAACGATGTCCACTCCATAATTCTCCGTGGCAGTGTCGAGGATTTCCGCCACGCGTTCGCTCGATGCGCGGCCCGCCTGATAGAGCTGGTTGATCTGGTGCAGGCTCCTGACCGGCTCGTAGAACATGCCGACGAAAAGAAAAAAACTAAAGAGTTCGCCGTAAGTCATCGTGCCCGCGAGAACGTCGCGACCGCCGATATAGAGCACAATCGCGCTGCCGAGCGCGCCGAAAAAGGTCATCGCCGACGAATACCACGACCAGGTGCGCATGATGACCAGTTGCGTGTCGCCGACAAGTTGGGCGGAGGCGGAAAAACGATTAAGCTCGGTCTCCTCGCGCGCGTAGGATTTGATCTGGCGGATGCCCTGAAGGTTGTCGAGCAGGAGCGAGTTCATGGCCGAGGCGGCCTTGCGCTGCGCGCGATAGCGGAACCGGGCCGTCATCGTGTACCAGATGACGCCGGCGAAAAGAACCGGCATGGGCAGAAGCATCCACGCCGCCAGATGGGCGTTGAGGCTGAACAGATAGATGCCGACTCCGAGCATTTGAATGATCGCAATGAGTCCCTGTTCGACCCCGTCGATCAAAACGCGCTCCATAGCGGTGACGTCGTCGATCACGCGAGTGATGATGTCGCCCGTGGCGCGCTGGTCGTACCAGCGAAGCGGCAGCCGCTGGAGCGTTTGGTAAAGATCGCGGCGAAGATCAAAGATGACTTTTTGCTCGAACGTATTATTAAAACGAATGCGCAGGGCGTTCAGCGCGTTCTGCGCGAAGAAAGCACCAACGACAATCAGGACGTAGGGAAGAAGAAGATCGGCCTTGCGGGGAATCAGGACGTTGTCGATTACCAGCCCGGTGATCTTCGGAAAGACGAATCCCGCGAGCGTGCCCGCGATGGCCGCCGCGAACGTGGCCAGGGCCAAGAAGGGATAAGCACGGGCATAAACCCAGACGCGGCGGAAGGTTTTCATAAATCGCGATACACGTCTTTGCGATGGCAGACGGACATGATGCTGACGATCCTCTCCCCATCGTCGATCTCGTATAGCACCCGATAATCGCCGATGCGAATTCGCCAGAAGGAATGGCCCTTAAGTTTCAATACGCCCGATGGCCTTGGAATCAGGGTAAGATTTCCGATGCGCTCATAGATCCGATCCGCGAAGTGCGAAGGAATATGATCCAACTCCTTGCCGGCCAGCTTTGACCACCTTAACTGATATTCAGGCATGGGCCCGTCGGGCTTTCACCCGTTTTCCCACCGCTTCATGCGACTCGAAGGGCCCTTTTTTCCGAGATTCACAGAGGAACGCATCATAGACGTCCTTCCACAAGCGTCCATGCTTCTTGAGATCAATGATGACGGCCTTTTTTTTGCCTCGTTCATCGGTTACGAAACTAAATCCGCTCATGGATTGAATATATCGTCATCAGGTCGAAGAACAAGGCTACACATTAAACCGGAACTCCAGCACGTCGCCGTCCTGCACGACGTACTCCTTGCCCTCGATGCGGAGTCGGCCGGCTTCGCGCGCCTTGGCGAAGGAGCCGAGCCGGACGAGGTCCTCGTAGGCCGTGCACTCCGCCGCGATGAAGCCGCGCTCGAAATCGGAATGAATGACGCCCGCCGCTGCCGGGGCCTTGTCGCCCGCGTGGATCGTCCAGGCGCGCGTCTCCTTTTCGCCGGTGGTCAAATAGGTGCGCAGGCCGAGCAAATGATACGCCGCGCGGATCAGCGCGCCGACGCCCGATTCCTTCACGCCAAGAGTTTCGAGATACTGTTTCTGCTCGTCTTCGTTGAGATCGACGAGGTCCGACTCGATCTGCGCGGAGATGACCACGGCCTCGGTATTGAGGTGCGTCTTCACGTAATCGCGCACGGCCTTGACGTGGGGGTTCGCATCGGGATCGGCCAGTTCCTTCTCGGCCACGTTGCAGGCGAAAAGAGTCGGCTTGCTGGTAAGAAGAAAGAAACCCTTCATCACGGCTTTCTCGTCCGGCGTCACGTCGAGCAGAATAGCCGGCTTACCTGAATCGAGGTGCGGTTCGAGCTTGGTGATGAGATCAAGCTCGGCCTTGGCTTGCTTGTCGCCGCCGCGCGCGGCTTTCACATTTTTGTCTTTGCGCTTTTGGACGGCCTCGAGATCGCACAGGACGAGTTCCGTGTTGATGACCTCGATGTCTCGCACGGGATCGATCGTGCCGGAGACGTGATGGATGTCGCTGTCTTCAAAGCAGCGCACAACCTGGATCACCGCATCAACTTCGCGAATATGGGTCAGGAACTTGTTGCCTAGGCCCTCGCCGGTGCTCGCGCCCTTGACCAGTCCCGCGATGTCGACGAACTCGAACACGGCGGGGATGAGCTTCTGGGATTTCGAGATGCCCGAAAGTACGGCCAGCCGCTCGTCGGGCACCGTGACGATGCCGTTGTTCGGCTCGATGGTGCAAAATGGATAATTCGCCGCCTGCGCCTTGCGCGTTTTGGTGACGGCGTTAAAGAGCGTGCTTTTCCCGACGTTGGGGAGTCCGACGATTCCGGCGCGTAACATAAATTTATTTTCTAAAGACTGTCATCCTGAGCAAGCCGAGCTTGTCTCGGCGCTGTCGAAGGATCTCTAACTATTGTGCTCCTTCGAACGTGAACTGTGAATGTTAGCTGTTGCTCAAGACGATGGCAAGGCGCGTCGGATTACGGTAGTGTATCAGTTTGAAATCGCGTTAGTAGTGGTAACCATGTAGGTCGACCCAAGGAACCCAGGGAAGCTCCATCGCAATCAAGGCAACACCGAACCACACGACCAGCAACCAAATGCTAAAACAATAAGTAGCATTATAAAGCGCATCATGCTTTCGGATGTGCGCCGCACTCAGGATCACACTTAAGATCGTGGCAAACCCGATTCCGATCCACGGAAAATCCCAGTAAAAATTGCTTATATTGGAGCCTACGGCACCGGGATGTTCCACTCGAAAGCGAAAATGTACCACCTGACACCAACCGCTAATGAGAGCGGTGGAGCTAAGAAAAGTCGCAGCAAAACCAATCGTTTTAAACCAACTACCCATCAACAACGCATCATCCTCTTACTTATCCAGTAGCGCAACCACTTCTTCCAAGCTCCAAACGTGATCGGCCGTTTCCGGTGGCCCGGACAACTTGAGACCTCTGCAAAAGGCTCTCTTTTAGGATTCTGTCATCCTGAGCCTGTCGAAGGATCAGCCCCAGGAAAATATCGCACCTCTCACGGAAGCTGATCCCTCGACAAGCTCGGGATGAC
>Ga0302320_10003645_pt1 | contig 35563 bp, 42 predicted proteins | sample Bog_T0_3_FD_202130 | JGI IMG/M metagenome (GOLD analysis project Ga0302320, IMG submission 202130) | Peat permafrost microbial communities from Stordalen Mire near Abisko, Sweden - Bog_T0_3 | ecosystem: Environmental > Terrestrial > Soil > Wetlands > Peat | place: Sweden: Abisko, Stordalen Mire...
GAAGATCTCCTGATCATGAAGGAGAGCGACATCCTGGGCGTCCTTGAAGGCGGCGCATCCAAGAAGAAGGCGGCCTAAGGGCCTCCTGCTTCATCCGAACTCCCCCATTCAACTCCAGACGAGGAAGCCGATAAAATGGCCGCCAAAGACGTCTATTTCTCCACCGACGCGCGCGACCGCATGTTGCGCGGCGTCAACATCCTGGCCAATGCGGTCAAGGTGACCCTGGGCCCCAAGGGCCGCAACGTCGTGATCGAAAAGTCCTTCGGCGCCCCGCGCTCGACCAAGGACGGCGTCACGGTCGCCAAGGAAATCGAACTGAGCGATCGGTTCGAGAACCTGGGCGCCCAGCTGATCCGCGAAGTGGCCTCCAAGACCAACGACAAGGCCGGCGACGGCACGACCACCGCCACGGTGCTGGCGCAAGCCATCGTCACCGAGGGCCTGAAGTCGGTAGCCGCCGGCATGAACCCGATGGATCTGAAGCGCGGCGTCGACAAGGCCGTCGCCCGGATCGTCGAGGAGATCAAGAAGACCTCCAAGAAGGTCACCACCAACCAGGAGATCGCCCAGGTCGGCGCCATCTCCGCCAACGGCGACCATGAGATCGGCGACATGATCGCCAAGGCCATGGCCAAGGTCGGCAATGAAGGCGTGATCACGGTGGAAGAGGCCAAGAGCCTGGAAACCGAACTCGACGTCGTCGAGGGTATGCAGTTCGACCGCGGCTACCTCAGCCCCTACTTCATCACCAACGCCGACAAGATGGAGGCCGTCCTCGAAGAGCCGCTGATCCTGCTGTTCGAGAAGAAGCTCTCCAGCCTGCAGCCGCTGCTCCCGGTCCTCGAGGCCGTCGTGCAATCCGGCCGTCCGCTGCTGATCGTGGCCGAAGACGTCGAAGGCGAAGCCCTGGCCACCCTGGTGGTCAACAAGCTCCGCGGCGGCCTTCGGGTCGCGGCGGTGAAGGCGCCGGGCTTCGGCGATCGCCGCAAGGCGATGCTGGAAGACATCGCCACCCTCACCGGCGGCCAGCTGATCAGCGAAGACCTCGGCATCAAGCTCGAGAACGTCGGCCTGGAAATGCTCGGCAAGGCCAAGAAGGTCTCGATCACCAAGGACGACACCACCATCGTCGACGGCTCCGGCCCCAAGGCCGACATCGAAGCCCGGATCAGCCAGATCAAGCGGCAGATCGAGGACACCACCTCCGACTACGACAAGGAAAAGCTGCAGGAACGTCTGGCCAAGCTGGCCGGCGGGGTTGCGGTGGTCCGCGTCGGCGGCTCGACCGAAGTCGAAGTGAAGGAAAAGAAGGACCGCGTTGACGATGCCCTGAACGCCACCCGCGCGGCGGTCGAAGAAGGCATCGTCGCCGGCGGCGGCGTCGCCCTGCTGAAGGCCTCCCTGGTTCTGGAAGGCTTCAAGGGCGACAACGACGACCAGAACGCCGGCATCGCCATCGTTCGCCGGGCGCTGCAGGCCCCGATCCGCCAGATCGCCGAAAACGCCGGCGTCGAAGGCTCGATCGTGGTCGGCAAGGTGCTGGAGAACAAGTCCGCGACCTTCGGCTTCAACGCCCAGACCGAGGAATACGGCGACCTGGTCAAGGCCGGCGTCATCGACCCGGCCAAGGTCGTTCGCACGGCTCTGCAGGACGCGGCTTCCGTCTCCGGCCTGATGATCACCACCGAAGCGGCGGTGGTCGAAGCGCCGAAGAAGAACGGCGGCGGCGCCCCGCAAATGCCGGGCGGCGGCATGGGCGACATGGACTTCTAGTCCAGCGCTCCAAGACAACTTCGAGAAGGGCGGGGCCGAAAGGCTCCGCCCTTTTTCTTTGGGCGGCAGCTGCGCGCGCCACCCCTTCACCCGTCCTCAGGCTCAGCGCTTTTTGAACGGCTCGAATGTCCCGTAGCCCGTCACCAGCGACTGCAGCGCCCTGCTGGCGGCCATGCCGAAGAAGCTGGAGCGGTTCATCCCCAGTTCGGCGGCGGCGCGGTCGATGCGCTCGATCAGGCTCTTCGGCAGATAGACGTTGACCCGCTCCGAGGGGTCCGGCGGGGTCGCGCCGACGGCGACGAAGGCGATCAGGTCGCATTCCGGCGGCAACTCGATGCTCTCCAGGGCGCTTGGCGCGGGGAGCGGCTCCTCGCGCTCGGCCAGGGTGCGCATGGCCTCCTCCAGGGCGTCCGAGGCCCTGGCCATCGCATCCTCTTGCGAACGCCCGCCGGTGACGCAGCCCGGAAAGTCGGGAAACCACACCCCGACCACGCCGTGCTCGCCCCGTTCCAGCACCGCCGGATAGAACCGTTGCGCCATCACCGACCTCGTTCGCTGCTCGTGTGCGATTTAACACACGACGCGGAGGCTGTGGAGAGCGCGAGGCTATTTCGAGGCGCGGGCGACCTTTTCCAGGGTTTTTTCCAGCTTGGCGAAGCCGGCGGTCATGCAGGCCATGATCGCCTCGGCGTCGGCGCTGGGGCCGGCGGCCATTTCCTTCGCATGACCGTTGGCCTTCTTGCCGCCCCGGGCCTTGGCGCGCACCGCGTCATAGGCCTCGCGCAAGCGATGGCCGGAATCGCGCTCCTCGGCGATGTACCAGGTCAGCATGTTGCAGGTCATCGGGTCGAACACGCCGTCGGCCAGTTGCTTTTCGATGTCGCCGAAGGTGTCGACCTCCTCGCGTTCCTCGCCGACCTTCTCCAGGTCGCTGATCCTGGGGTCGGCCAGCTTGGCCAGCCGGCGCAGCGAACCCGGGTCAGACTTCGGCAACACCTCGTAGCCGAGCTCGCAAAGGCGGCGCTTGAACAGCTCCCCGTGGCTGCTCTCCCGCGCGGCGACCAGGCGCAGGGTGCAGGCCAGGTCCTCGTCGTCGGTCGCCTCGGCCCAGGCGGTCAGGTAGACCCCCGCCCGGGACTCGGCCAGGGCGATGGCGTTCAGAAGTCCGAGATAGGGCGGCTTGCCGCCGCCGTTCATGCTGGCCATGGCGTCCTCCATCGTCGGCGGCGCTTCTGTCGGCGCCGCCCTTGTCCGAACGATGATCCCAAAACGCCCAATCCGCAATCGGGCGGTCAGCGCCGCCGATCGCGCCCATTGCCGATGAACCAGCTGGCCACCAGGCTCACCACCCAGACGATGATGGTGGTCTCGATCGCCGCGATCAGGCCGCTGACGTGGAACCGGCTGCCCAGCACCAGGCTGGTCAGCTCGACCATCAGCCCGTTCACCACCAGCAGGAACAGCCCGAGCGTCAGGATGGTTAGGGGTAGGGTGAGGAAGGTCAGGATCGGCCGGACGATGGCGTTGGCGATCCCCAGCACGAAGCCGGCGATGATCAGCGAGGCGGTGTCGCGCACCTCGACCGTATGAAACACCCGCGCGGCGACCCAAAGGCCCACCGCCGTAACCAAGGCTCGGATGATGAAATAGAGCATGAACCCCACCAGTTGACGTTAACGTAAGAGGAAGCTAGATTTCGGTTATCAGCGATCAGGCAGAGACCTTCGCGATGCCACAGGGAGACCGGTCATGCCCACGGAACTCAGGCGCCCCGAGCGCACCTTCACCATTCGCCAGCTCTGGCTTGAGTTCAAGTGCACCCCCCGGGCGCTGCGCTTCTACGAGGACAAGGGCCTGCTCGCGCCGGCCCGCCAGGGCCTCAACCGCATCTATTCCTACAAGGACCGCGCCCGGCTGCAGCTGATCCTGCGCGGCAAGAGCGTGAACCTGTCGCTGGCCGAGATCCGCGAGATACTCGACCTCTACGACAAGCAGGACGGCGGCGCATCGCAGAACGCCACCGCGCTTCGCCGCTTCCGCGAGCGGATCGTCACCCTCGAGCAGCAGCGCGAGGACCTCGACCACGCCATCGCCGTGCTGCACGAGTCCTGCGCGCGGCTGGAAGACAGCCTGGCCAAAAGCCGCCCCGACCTGCTGCCCCGGGCGGAGGAATACAACAACGTCCTGCGCGCCCGCGTCGACGGCCGGCACCCCGAACTCGCCTCGGCGAAATAAGACGATCTCCAGCGCTTACCCTGGCTCGCCCCGCGCCAGCGGGGAGGGCTAAGGTAAGGGGTCGTCGGACGAGTCACCCCTCGTTCCAGCCGGGAGCCGCCCATGACCTACCAGCCGCCCGTGCGCGAGCACCTGTTCATCCTGCGCGACGTGCTGGAGATCGATAAGCTGGCCAACCTTCCGGGGTTCGCCGACGCGTCCCTGGACGTGGTCGAGCAGATACTCGACGAGTCCGCGAAGTTCTGCGCCGAAGTGCTCGCGCCGCTGAACGGGGTCGGCGACAAGCACGGCTGCGTGCGCGCCGCCGACGGCTCGGTGACCACCCCGCCCGGGTTCAAGGAAGCTTATCGCCAGATGGTCGACGGCGGCTGGCCGGCGCTGGGGGTTCCGGCCGAGTTCGGCGGCCAGGGGCTGCCTTATGTGGTCAACCTGGCCTTCAGCGAGATGAGTTCGTCGGCCAACATGGCCTTCTCGATGTATCCGGGCCTGACCCACGGGGCCTATTCGGCGATCCTGGCCGGCGGCTCGGACGAGCAGAAGCAACTCTATCTGCCGAAGCTGGCCAGCGGTCAGTGGGGCGGGACCATGAACCTCACCGAGCCCCAGTGCGGCACCGACCTCGGCCTCATTCGCACCAAGGCGGTCCCGGCGGCCGACGGCAGCTGGCGGATCAGCGGCCAGAAGATCTGGATCTCCTCCGGCGAACACGACATGGCCGAGAACATCATCCACCTGGTGCTGGCCCGGATCGAGGGCGCGCCGGCCGGCACCCGCGGCATCAGCCTGTTCATCGTGCCGAAATTCCTGCCCGACGCCGACGGCAAGCCCGGCAAGCGCAACAGCGTCTCCTGCGCGGGCTTGGAAGAGAAGATGGGCATCCACGGCAACGCCACCTGCGTCATCGCCCACGACGAGTCGGTGGGCTGGCTTGTCGGCCAGGAGAACCGCGGCCTGCCGATCATGTTCGTGATGATGAACGAGGAGCGCCTGGGGGTCGGCATGCAGGGCCTGGCCCAGGGCGAGGCCGCCTATCAGGCCGCCGCCGCCTTCGCCAAGGACCGGCTGCAGGGCCGCGCCCTGACCGGCCCGAAGAACCCCGACGGCCCCGCCGACCCGATCCTGGTCCACCCCGACGTGCGGCGAATGCTGATGGACTCCAAGGCGGTGCTGGAGGCCGGCCGCGCCTTCCTGTTCTGGACCGCCCTGCACGGCGATCTCGCCCACGGTCACCCCGACGAGGCGGTGCGCCAGAAGGCCGAGGACTACATGGGCCTCTTGACCCCGGTGCTGAAAGCCTACCTCACCGACCGCGGTTTCAAGATCTGCTCCGACGCCATGCAGGTGCACGGCGGCTCCGGCTTCACCGAGCACTTCCCGGTCAGCCAGTACCTGCGCGATTGCCGGATCAGCATGATCTACGAAGGGACCAACGGCATCCAAGCCCTCGACCTGGTTGGCCGCAAGCTGGCGGCGAACGGTGGCCGGGCGGTGATGAGCCTGTTCGCCGAGATCGACGCCTTTTCCGACGCCCACCACGAGGATTCGGCCCTGGCGCCGTTCATCGAGGGCCTCTCCGCCGCCAAGGCGCAGCTGCAGGAGGCCACCTTCTGGCTGATGCAGAACGGCGTCGGCAATCCCGACAGCGCCGCGGCCGCCTCCACCGACTATCTGCACCTCTTCGGCCTGACGGGCCTCGCCTACATGTGGGCGCTGATGGCCAAGGCGGCGAACGCCCGGATCGCCGCCGGCGAGACCGATCCGTTCTACGCCAACAAGCTGGTCGTCGGCCGCTACTTCCTGCAGCGCGTCCTGCCCGACACCGCCGCCCACCTGGCCAAGCTGAAGACCGGCGCCGAGACGATGATGGCGCTGCCGGCGGAGGCGTTCTAGCGCCAGACGATCTCGGGTCGTTCGATCTCACGCGGCAGCGGCGTGACCGCCGGATGGCCGACCAGGATCGGCGCGACCGGTGCGAAGCCGTCCGGAATGCCGACTTCCGACGCGCCTTCCGGAGCTGTCAGCCAGGCCATTGGCGAGCCGACCCAACAGGCCCCCAGTCCTCGGGCATGGGCCGACAACATCAGGTTCTGGCCTGCCCGGCAGCAGTCCCACGGGCTCTCGGCGATCGACCTGGCGCCGGAGATCAGGATCAGCGCCGGGGCGTTCCAGAAGATGCGGAAGCCCGGGTCGTCGACCCAGTCCCAGCCTGGGCCGTCCGGCCGGGTCGCCCGGGCGTGGGCCTTGGCCCGTTCGCCGTAGTCGGCCAGGCGCTTGGCGCCGGTGACCACGTTGAACGCCCAGCGTCGGACGCTGCGGATCGCCGGCGGCGGCGCCTGGGCGGCGTCCCAGACCAGGGCCTCGATCAGCGCGCGGTCCAGTTCGCGTGGCTGGAAATCGCGGACGGTGCGGCGACTGTGGATGGCTTCGATGGCGTCCAGGGTCCTGCCCTCCGCTGGACCGGCGGGCGCTGCGCTGAGCCCTAGCCGGTCACTTGGTCGCCGAGACCCGCGGGCGCGCTCCGTAGCGGCGCACCCGCCGCGCGCATCCGGCGGATGACGATAGCGCGGGTGAGGGCGTACTGCACGGCGAACAGCGCGAGCTTGGAAGCGATCGGGAACACCCCGAGAAACCAGCCCCACAGCTTGGTGTCGCCGTGCGCGACCAGGGCGAGGTTTAGGGCCCCGGTAGCGAACATCAGGCCGGCCCAAACGTAGCCGAAGACCATGGCCACATCGCGGCTCCAGCGCACCGCCAACGGCGGCTGGTAGCGGACGATCCAGCCCGGCTTCAGCATCACCATGCCCATGGCCGCGTAGATCAACGTCGGCTTCAGCATGATGAAGCGCGGATCGTGGGTGATCAGCGAGGCGCCGCCGAACACCACCACCAGGCCCAGGCTCATCCACTGCATCGCGTCGATCGGCGAGCCGCGCAGCTTCAGCCAGGCCAGCTGCGCGATACCGGCGACGATGGCCAGACCGGTGGCGACGTAGACGCTGCCGGTCAGGGCGAACAGGCCGACGAACAGCAGGGTGGAGAACAGGTCGGCGGCGATCCATTTGCCGGCGTGGACGATCGGATGCACCCGCGAGCCCTCGGCCTCGGCGAGCGTATCGGGATCTTGGCTGGTGACGGTCATGGCGGGCTCCTCGGCGGTGAGCGCCACAGACATCACCTTTCGCCGCCTCGCCATCGCTCCTGCGCGGCCGGGCGAACGGGTTCGCGGGCGGGCGAATGGGCGAGCGGCCGGCGATTGCCGCCCCGATCCGACGCGCGGTAAACCCAGGCCCGATGACCGAGACGCCGAGCCTCTTCGGAACCCCGCGCGAATGGGCGATCGATCTCGCCATCATGACCGCGGCCGGGGTGTTCTTCGGCCTGATTGGACCGTTCGGCACCTTCTACGGCGCGCCGGTCGAGCTCCGGGTCGCCTATTGGGTGGCCAACACCTGGATCGGCTTCATCGTGATTTCGTTGATCGTCCGGCTGTCGATGCGGGCCTCGATCCGGCTGGATCTGCCGGTTTGGTTCGCCCTGGCCATGGGGGTGGCCATCGGCGCCGTGCCGCTGTCGATCGGCCTCGCCTATTTCGCCGCCTGGATGTGGCCGCCGAACCACGGCCAGCTCTCGTCGTTGTTCCAGCAATACGGCCAGGTCCTGGCGATCTCGGAGCCGTTCTCGTTCGGCTACTATTTCCTCGCCGACCGGGGCTGGCGCGGGACGGTCTCGCGGGCGCGCCTGGAGCGGGCCGCGCCGCCGCCCGCCGGCCCGGCCGTGGACCCCGGCGGCGGCTTTCTCAGCCGCCTGCCCCCGCGCCTTGGCCGCGACCTGCTCTGCCTGCAGATGGAGGACCACTACGTGCGGGCGCACACCGCCGCCGGCTCGGACCTGATCCTGACGCCGCTGAAGGACGCCATCGCCGAACTGGCCGCCGTCGAGGGGATGCAGGTGCACCGCTCCTGGTGGGTGGCCCGGGCGGCGGTGGTGCAGCCGGTGAGCGACGGCCGCAACCTCTCGCTGCGCCTCAGCAACGGCCTCAGCGTGCCGGTCAGCCGAGCGTCCATCGCCAGGCTACGCGCCGCCGGTTGGCTGGACGCCGCGCCTGGCGCTGGCGCCTAAGCCCTCGCGACGACACCTAGCGCCAGTCCACGGAGCGCCGATGGTCGTGGGGCGTCCAGCCGGTCATGTCGGCGGTAAGTGGCCGGTCCTCCGCCTGCGCGGCGCGCACCATGGTCCAGTTGATGCCGCCGAGCCGGGCCTTCACCCGGTTGATGTAGCCGCCGCCGTCGATACGCCGCCAGGACAGGTAGACGAACCGGTCATCCGCCGGGCCGCTGGCGTAGGGGCCGCCGAACACCGGCCGTTCCGGGTCGGCGCCCGGCTTCACCCGCAGAACGAAGTCGAAGACGAAGGTCCCATCCGCGGACCGACGTCCCGGATCGATCCCCTGCTTGGTGTCCTGCAGCCCGAACTCGAACGCGAGGCCTTGCGGATTGGTCGGGGGCGCGTCGTCTCGGCGGATCAGCCGCATGCGGACTTCGTCTGACGTCATTGCCTATCCCCCTTGGCCGCCAGCCACGCCGCCGCGCGCTCAGCCAGGGCCGCCGCGTCCTTCAGCTCGCACTCCCAGACGGTCTCGACCCGCCAGCCCGTCGCCTCCAGAGCCGCACGGCTGGCCAGGTCGCGGCCGCGGTTTCGAGCGATCTTTTGGGTCCAGTAGTCGCGGTTCGCTTTCGGCACGCGAGCGCCCCGGGCGCAGCCGTGGCCGTGCCAAAAGCAGCCGTGCACGAACACCGCCAGCCGCCGGCCCGCGAACACGATGTCCGGCTTGCCCGGCAGGTCGGCGCGGTTGAGCCGATAGCGGCCGCCCAGCGACCAGACCAGTCGCCGCACCACCCGCTCCGGCGTGGTGCCGCGGCCCTTGACCGCCCGCATCACCGCCGAGCGCTTCTCCGGCCCATAGACGTCGGTCAGGTCAGAGCCCTTCGAACAGCGCCGTCGACAGATAGCGTTCGGCGAAGCTGGGGATGATGGTGACAATGAGCTTGCCCTTCATCTCCGGGCGGGAGGCGACGTCGAAGGCCGCCGTCAGCGCCGCGCCGGACGAGATGCCCACCGGAATCCCCTCGATGCGGGCGCATTTGCGAGCCATCTCAAAGGCGTCCTCGTTGCTGACCTGGACGATCTCGTCCATGACGCTGCGGTCGAGGATCGCCGGCACGAAGCCGCCGCCGATGCCTTGGATCTTGTGTGGTCCCGGCGCGCCGCCCGAGAGCACCGGCGAGCCGGAGGGCTCAACCGCCACCATTCGCACCGAGGGCTTGCGAGCCTTCAGCGCCTGGCCGACGCCGGTGATGGTGCCGCCGGTGCCGACGCCGGAGACCACCACGTCCACCCGCCCGCCGGTGTCGTTCCAGATCTCCTCGGCAGTGGACACCCGGTGGATCAGCGGATTGGCGGCGTTCTCGAACTGCTGCGGCATCACCGAGCCGGGAATCTCGGCCAGCAGCTCCCGAGCCCGGGCGACGGCGCCGGTCATGCCCTTCTCGGCCGGGGTCAGCTCCAGCTTGGCCCCCAAGATCACCAGCATCTTGCGCCGCTCGATGGACATGCTTTCGGGCATCACCAGGATCAGCTTCAGCCCCTTGGCGGCGGCGACGAAGGCCAGCGCGATGCCGGTGTTGCCGCTGGTCGGCTCGACGATGGTGGTGCCTTCCTTGATCAGCCCTTGCGCCTCCAGCGCCTCGATCATCGAGACCCCGATGCGGTCCTTCACCGAGCCGATCGGATTGAAGAACTCCAGCTTGGCGACCACCTCGCCCTTCGGTTTCAGCTCGGCGCTCAGCCTGGGCAGGCGCACCAGCGGGGTGTCGCCGATGGTGTCGAGGATGGAGTCGAAAATCTTGCCGCGCCCGGCGCGCTTATAGCGGGCGGCGTCGTAGTCCTTGGCGGGGGAGTCCATGGAATGCCTTCTTACGCTGACGGGCCCTGTCGCCGGCAAACTTAAGGACTGGCGGCGAGATTGGAAGCGCTTAGGCCGCCGCGACGGCCGCGGGCGCGCCGAGCAGCAACGGCTCAAGGATTTCCGCCGCCAGATGTCGGACCATCGGCACGACGACGCCGTCTCCCGCCAGGTGCAGGCCGGCGGTGATCGAGGTCGGCAGGCGGTAGCTGTCCGGCAGGCCCATCAGCCGGGCCGACTCCCGGGGTGTCAGCAGGCGCGAGCGCACCTGTCCGCCTTCGGTCACCAGGATGAACTGGCGTGAGGAGCCGCCGCCGGGGGTGCGCAGGCAGCCGGCCAGGCCATCGAAGCGCGCTTCCGCCCGTTGCCGGCCCTGGCGCATCCGCCGGAACACCGCGCCCACCTGCCGCTCGCCCGAGGCCAGGGCTGCGTCCAGGCGCCGGCGGTGCAGGCCGTCCATCAGCTCGACCAGGGCGGCGGTCTCGGCGTCAGAGCGCCAGGCGACGACGTCGTCCGGCTCCAGGATGGCCGCCAGGGTCTGGTTCCGCCGGGTCGGCGCGGCCAGGCGCCAATCGATCCAGCGGGCCTTCAGCGGCGCGGGCAGCCGGTCGCGGGCCTCGCGCACCGCGCGGCTGGGACTGGCGCGGCCGGCCAGGGCGCCCGGGTCGGCCAGGGTGGCGATGATCACGCAGCGGGTGCGCGACTGCGGCAGATAGGCCGAAGCGTCGATCTCCAGCGCGCCGAACCGGTAGCCGGCCCCGGCCAGCGCCGCGCACACCGCCTCGAAGTCGCGCCCGCCATGGGAGGTGAAGAGGCCGCTGACATTCTCGATCACGATCACCCGGGGCGCCCGATCCTGGCCGCCCAGGGCCTCCATCAGCCACCAGAAACCGAAGAAGGCCGACGAGCGTCCACCTGACAGCCCCGCCCGGGCTCCGGCGAGGCTGAGATCCTGGCAGGGGCTCGACGCCCAGGCGAGGTCCGCGCGGCCCGGCAGGTCGTGCGGGTGCAGCTTCCAGACGTCGCCGTGGCGCAGATCGTCCTCGCCGAAGTTGGCCCGGTAGGCGGCCGCCTTCATCGGATCGAAGTCGTTGGCGAACAGGCAGTCCCAGCCCGCGCCCAGCCCCAGCCGCGCCATGCCGCCGCCGGCGAAGAATTCGTAGAAAGTGAAAAGCGCGCGCGTCACGCGGGGGATGTTGAGGCGATTTGCTTGTTCTGTCGCGCCCTCCGTCGGTCCGAAGGGGCGCGGGCCTTGCGCCCTATCACCCTGCGGCGGCACAATGCGGCCAAAGCAATATCAACCGCCAGGGAGGCGGCTCATGAACCCGACCTATGACATCGTCGTGCGCGGCGGGCTCGTCTATGACGGCCAGGGCGGCGCGCCCTACGAGGCGGACGTGGCGGTTAAGGACGGGCGGATCGCCGCCATCGGGCCGCAGCTGTCCGGGACCGGGGCCGAGGAGATCGACGCCCGCGGCAAGGTGGTCGCGCCGGGCTTCGTCGACATCCACACTCACTACGATGGCCAGGCGACCTGGGAATCGCGCATGCAGCCGTCGTCGTGGCATGGCGTGACCACCGTGGTGATGGGCAATTGCGGGGTCGGCTTCGCCCCCTGCCGCCCGGGTGACCACGACCGGCTGGTGCGGCTGATGGAGGGGGTCGAGGACATCCCGTTCCCGGTGCTTACCGAGGGCCTGCCGTGGAACTGGGAGAGCTATCCAGACTATCTCGACCGCCTGGCCGAGCGGCGCTTCGACGTCGACATCGGCAGCCAGCTGCCGCACGCGGCGCTGCGCGTCTATGTGATGGGCCAGCGCGGTGTCGACCGCGAGCCGGCCACCGAGGCGGATATCGCCACCATGGCCGCCCTCGCCAAACAGGCGGTCGAGGCGGGCGCCATAGGCTTTGGCACCTCGCGCACCTTGAACCACCGGTCGTCCGACGGCTCGCCGATCGCCACCCTGACCGCAGGCGAAGACGAATTGACCGGCATCGCCATGGGCATGGCGTCTGCCGGCAAGGGCGTGCTGCAGGTGGTCTCCGACTTCGCCGACGAAGCGGCCGAGTTCGCCATGCTGCGGCGGGTGGTTGAGGCGTCCGGCCGGCCGATGTCGTTCTCGTTGGTGCAGAGCCCGATCCGGCCGCAGAACTACCGCACCCTGCTCACCGCGGTGGAGGACGGCGTCGCCGCGGGCCTGGAGATCAAGGCCCAGGTCGCCGCGCGGCCGGTGGGCGTGCTGCTCGGCCTGGAGCTGACGGTCAATCCGTTCACTCACTACGGCGTCTATAAAGAGATCGCCAAACTGCCGCTGGAAGAGCGGGTGGCGGCGCTTAGGGACCCGGACTTCCGCGCGCGGCTGTTCGCCAGCCGGCCCGACGAGGGCGTCCGCGGCGCCGGCGGCGGCTTTGGCCGCATGCACCTGATGGGGCCGGAGCCCGACTACGAACCCACCGAGGCCTCGACGGTCACCGCCGTCGCCGCCCAGCGCAGGGTCAGCCCGGAAGAAGTGGCCCTGGACCACATGCTCAGCCGGGACGGCAAGGGCATGCTCTATGTGCCGTTCCTCAACTACGCCGAGGGCAACCTCGACCCGGCCTATATGATGATGAACCACAAGGACGTGGTCCCGGGCCTCTCGGACGGCGGCGCGCACTGCGGGATGATCTGCGACGGCAGCTTCCCGACCACCTTGCTCACCCACTGGACCCGCGACCGCACCCGGGGTCCGAAGCTGCCGCTGGAACAGGTGATCCGGTTGCAGGCCCGCGACACCGCCCGGGCGGTCGGGCTCTACGACCGGGGCGTGCTGGCCCCTGGCTACCGGGCCGACATCAATGTCATCGACTATGACAACCTCACCCTGCACGCGCCGATCGTCGCCTACGACCTGCCAGCCGGCGGGCGACGCCTGTTGCAGCGGGCCAGCGGCTATGCGGTGACCATGGTCGCCGGCGAGGTCACCTACCGCGACGGGGTCGCCACCGACGCCCTGCCGGGCCGGCTGCTGCGCGGGGCGCAGGCCGCGCCGATGGCGGCCGCGGCGGAGTAACCCGATGCTCCGCCTCGATCACATCGAGCTGGCGGTGAAAGACTGGCGGGCGTCGCGCGACTGGTGGCGCGACCGGCTGGGGTTCGAGGTCGAGTTCGAGATTCCCGACGGCGTGGCGATGAAGGACGAGTCCGACCTGACCGTTTTTCTCTGCGAGGACGATCCGGTGGTGATCCCGCCCCGCTTTTCGGTGGCGATCCAGGTTGACGATGTCGAGGCCAAGCACCGCGACCTGTCAGATGCGGGCATCGAATTCGAGCATCCCCCGACCAAGGTGTTCTGGGGCTATGGCGCCGAACTGCTCGACCCGAACGGCTATCGGATACGGCTTTGGGACCCGCAAACGATGCAAGCCAAGGGCGGCTAGGCCGCGATGAGGAGCTGGTGATGACTCTGCAACCGCTGGAAACGCCGTGCGAATGGCGGGCCGAGGATGTGGCCGAACCTGACGCCTGGACCGAACGGTTCAACGACGCGGAGATCGCCGAACTGGAGGCCGCCGTCGCGGCGGTGGCGGGCGCGGACATGCTGACGATCGGCAAGGAGGACTTCCTGCTGCCGACGCTCGGCGCCCGGCTGAAGGAGATCGAGCGGGAGCTGATGCACGGGCGCGGCTTCGTTCTGTTGCGCGGCCTGCCCCGGCAGTGGTGGTCCAACGACCAGATGTGCCTGGCCTACTGGGGCATCGGCGCCCACCTCGGCCGGCCCTGGCCGCAGAACGCCAAGGGCCATGTGCTGGGCGACGTCACCGACCAGGGCAAGCTGCCCGGCGATCCCACCGCCCGGGGCAATGAGCTGGGCCAGATCGGCCTGGAGTTCCACTGCGACGGCTCTGACCTGGTCGGGCTGCTCTGCCTGCAGACCGGCGTCTCCGGCGGCCTCTCGGCGGTGTGCAATTCGGTGGCCCTGCACAATGAGATGGTGCGCGAACGGCCGGACCTGGCCGCCGAACTCTACAAGCCGCAGCCCTACGACGCCCGCGGCGAGCAGGCGCCCGGCAAGAAGGGCTGGTACGAGCTGCCGGTGTTCACCAACTGGAACGGCCGCCTGTTCGTGCGGCTGATCGGCGGCTACATCCGCGCCAGCCAGCGGCACGAGGACGCCCCGCGCCTGACACCTATGGCGCTTGAGGCCCTCGACTGGCTGCACGATCGCTCGGAGAGCGGCGCCTATAGCGTGATCATGGACTTCCAGCCCGGCGACATGCAGTTCATCAACAATTACCACGTGTTGCACGGCCGCACGCCCTACCAGGACGACCGCGAAAGCGGCCGCATCCGGCATTTGAAGCGCCTGTGGCTGCAGACCGACGTCCTCGCCGACCGCCCGCCGCACTTCCGCAACAACGTCTCCAGTCACTGGGGCGCGAAGAAGACCATCAGCCGGCTGGACGCGGTGAGCTAGCGGGCGGCTAGTCGGCTTTCCACTGCGCCCGTAGGCGCTTGGCGAATTCGGCGATGTTGGCGCGGATCGCCGCCTCGACGCCCTTGCGCACCCGCCCGTCGGAGGTGAGCGCCGAGCCGCCCTCGCCGGTGCCGGTGGTCCCGACCACGCCGTCGAACACCGGCGCCCCGCCGCCGATCGGCGTGACCGTGTAGTGGACCGTTGCGGTGACGTTCATGTCCAGCGGCGCGATGATCACCACCGGATCGGCGGCCAGCGCCGGTCGGTCGAGATTGACTAGCTGCGCCTTGACCACATAACCGCCGCCGCCGTCGGCCAGGAAGTTGAGATTGCGCAGCGAGGCCGTCAGCGCCGCGTGGAAGTCGTCGTTGGAGACGCCGGAGAACCACAGCGGGTTCGTCTGCCCGCCGCCGCTGACCTCGCCGACGCTGAGGGCGTGATAAGGCCACGCACCGGCGGAAACGCTGGCCGGCGCGCCGACGTCGACGGTCATCTGGTCGGGCGTGGCGGCGGTGGAGCAGGCGGCCAGCGCCGCCAATGCGGCCAGGGCGCCGAGCGCCTTGGCCGCGGGCTTCGCCCCGCTCACTGACTGGCGGACGGCGGGCCGCCTTCGCTGATCGATCCGGGCGCCGGCGACGGCGCGGCTGTCGCGCTGGCGGCCGGCGCCGCCCCAACCGGCGTCAGGGTAACGGACAGCGGGTTCGGCGCCAGATCGTCCATCGAGCCGTCCGATCCGTCGATCACCATGCCGATCACCCCGCCGGCCACCATGTTGCCGGCGAAGCCCGCGCTGCCGCCGCCGCTGACCTTGCTGGCGACGTGCACCGTCTGCGGCTGATAGCCGGCCAGGGTCACCGTCGCATCGAAGGGCGTCTTGCGCGGCATCTTGGCGATGGTGCAGGGCGTCGGCGAACAGGAGAAGCCGGTGGAGGTCGAGACCGCCGCGCCCGGGGGCGTCGAGGCGACCTTGAAGTCGGTGGTGGTGCCTCGCACGACCGTGGCGCAGGCGCCCAGGCAGGTGCAAAGAGCCAGCGCCGATGCGGCGCAAAGCAGATATTTCATCGGACGTTCCCCCCTCCCAGAAGTACTGGGTTGAACGTATTGGTAGAGCGCGTCACCCCTACTGTCTAGCTTGTTGCAGAACGCGGGCGATGCGCGCCGTGCGACCTCATCGCCGCTTGCGGTGGCCCCTTGGCGGGGCCATGTTCCGGACTGTCGAGATTCGACCGAACGCCTTGGCTTGGCGACGCGAGAAGCGCGCGCACGACGAGGTTCTCTTAAGGTCTCCACGCCACGATCGGCCACGACCCCGCCGTCGGTTCGGCGGCGGCCGCAGCCAGGGAGCCGCGCTCACATGTCTTCAGTCCCAGGCGACGACGGTCCTCATACCGACATCGTCTACCCGCAGGCGATCCCGTTCCTGCTGGTGCATTTGAGCTGCCTGCTGGCTTTCTGGACCGGCGTTACCTGGCAGGCCCTGGTGATCTGCGTGGCGCTCTACTGGCTGCGCATCTTCGCCATCGGCGCCGGCTACCACCGCTATTTCTCGCACCGCGCCTACTCCACCAGCCGGGTGTTCCAGTTCGTGCTGGCCTTCCTCGCCCAGAGCACGGCCCAGAACAGCGTGCTGTGGTGGGCGGCCCGGCACCGCCACCACCACCTTTATTCCGACACCCCCAACGACACCCATTCGCCCCGCCGCAACGGCTTTTTCTACGCCCACGTCGGCTGGATCTTCGATCGCCGGCACCAGAAGGACACCGACCTGGTCAAGGTCGCCGACCTGGCCGCCTATCCGGAGCTGATGTGGCTGCACCGCTTCGAGCTGGTCCCGGCGGTGAGCATGGGGACGCTGTGCTTCTTCCTGGCCGGATGGCCGGGCGTGGTGGTCGGGTTCATGTGGAGCACGGTGCTGGTCTATCACTCGACCTTCTGCATCAACTCCCTGGCCCACGTGCACGGCCGCAAGCGCTATGTGACCGGCGATGATTCCCGCAACAACTGGCTGCTGGCGATCTTCACCATGGGCGAGGGCTGGCACAACAACCACCACGCCTGCCAGTCGTCGGTCCGCCAGGGCCACAAGTGGTGGGAGGTGGACGCTACCTTCTACATTCTCAAGGCGCTCAGCTGGATCGGCGTGGTCTGGGACCTGAAGCGGCCGCCGGCCGAGGTGCTGCGCGGCGAGCACAAGCTGGGCGCGCGGGTGATCGACCGCGCCGCCGAGGAACTGGCCGCCCGCTTCAATCCCGAACCCATCGCCCGGGCCATCGCCACGGCGCTGCAGGGCGCGGAGCTGGCGGCGCTGCAGGAAACCCTCGCCCGGGCCCAACACCGCGCCGCCGAGGCTCTGGCGGGCGTCCACCTGCCGCAGATGCCCAGCCGCGAGGAAATCCTCGCCCGCGCCCGGGGCATGTTCGCCAAGACCCCCTCCCTCGACGCCATCGCCGACCGGGCCTACGAAATGCTGCTGGCCTCGGTCGGCGCGCGCCTGGCGGCCGAGCCGATCTAGGCTACGATCCGGCCGACGGCGGACGACCACGGCCGCGGACCTAGAGGGTCGAGGTGAGTCCGATGCTGTTCTGGATCGCCGGCGCGGTGGGATTGGGCTTCGCCTACCTCCTTGGCGCCACGCCCACCGGCTACCTGGCCGGCCGGCTGCTCAGGGGCATCGACATCCGCGAACACGGCTCGGGGTCCACCGGCGCGACCAACGTCCTGCGCACCCTGGGAAAATGGCCCGCGCTGGTTGTCATCGTGGTCGATCTGCTGAAGGGCGTGGCGGCGATCGTCTTCGCCCGCTCGTTCTACCCGTGGCTGGGCGCACTGCCGTCGCTCGCGCCGCCGACGGGGCTGCAAGCCTGGACGCCCTGGGCTGTCGCCCTCTGCGGCCTCGCCGTGCTGCTGGGGCACAGCCGGTCGATCTGGCTGGGTTTCACCGGCGGCAAGTCCGCCGCGACGGGGCTGGGCGTGTTGCTGGCGCTTTCCTGGCCGGTGGGTCTGGGCGCGGCCGTGGCTGTCGGCGTGGTGCTGGCGATGTTCCGGATCGTCTCCCTGTGTTCGATGTCGGGTGCGGTGACCGCCATCGTGCTCGTCTGCGTCTTCGACGAGCCGGCGGCCTACCGGTTGCTGGTGATCGCCGGCGGAATCTATGTGATTGCGCTCCATCGGGCCAACATCGGGCGGCTGCTGGCCGGCATGGAGCCGCGCCTGGGGCAAAGCAGTCCGTCCTAGGCCGTCTCCCCGAACGCCAGCACCGCCTCGACGCTCCGCACTGTCGGCTGGGCGCCGTCGAGTTCGAGCACCGGACAGGGAAGGTCCGACAGCCAGGCCCGGTGGAGGTGCAGGCTGCGGCCGGTGAAGTCAGGGCGGTCATAGGCGCGCGCCCAATCGATGAACGCCTGGTGCTGGGTATGCATCCGGCCGCCCGGTTCGATGTCGGCGCCGTAGCGCCGGCGCTCCCGTTCGAGAATCCGGGCCATGCGGATTTCCGGCGGCACATAGAGGAACACCGCCAGGTCGAAGCGGGAAACGAAGATGTCACCCCACTTCAACAGCGAACCGGACAGCACCCATCGGCTCAGGCCGTCCAGCCTCTCGCCCAGCAGGGCGATCCGATCGGCTACCGGCCGCGGCTCAGTGTAGGGCGGATCGGTGGGCAGCCAGTAGAAATCGTCGGTGTCGACCGCCGTGGCGTCCAGCCGCTCGGCCAGCGCCGCGCCCAGGGTGGTGGTCCCCGAACCCGAGCCGCCGACGATGTGGATGTGCGAAAGCAGCGGCAAGCAGGCGATTCTCCAGGTGGGCGAGGCGTCGAGGACATCCGGTCCGATTGACAGCGGCGGCTCATTCCCCTATTGCCGCCCGTCCTGAACCGCCTCGGAGCCCGTCGTCGTGAAGCGCACCTTTCAGCCCTCCCGCCTTGTGCGCAAGCGCCGTCACGGCTTCCGCCTGCGTATGGCGACCAAGAACGGCCGCAAGATCATTGCCCGCCGGCGCGCCCAGGGCCGCAAGCGGCTGACCGCTTAGGTCGTCAATCCAAGGAAGGGTTTCGGTCTGACCGAAGCCGTCCCCTCCATCGAGAGACTGAAGACGCGCCCGCAGTTCCTGGCCGCGGCCAAGGGGCGCGCCTGCGCCCGCGGTTCGGTGCTGGTCCAGGCGCTGGCCCGGGACGACGGCCAAGACGTGATCCGGCTCGGCTTCACCGCCACCAAGCGCATCGGCGGCGCCGTCGAGCGCAACCGGGCGAAAAGACGTCTGCGGGAGGCTGCCCGCGCGCTGGCGCCGCATTGCGCCCTGGCCGGCTGCGACTATGTATTCATCGCCAGAGGGGGTGTGATTGCGCGGCCGTGGCCGCGTCTCCTTGACGATGTGAAAAGCGCGCTGATAAGGCTCGCCGCCGACCTCGGCGCCCCCTCGGGCGAGGCATCGCCGCCGCCCTCTGAACCCGGTCACCTCGCGTCCCATGCAAAACGACAGTCGTAACCTCATCATCTTCATGGTCGTGGCGATGGTGCTGCTGTGGGGGTACGAGCAATTCGTGCTGCAGCCGATCCAGCAGCGCCAGCAGGCCGCCGCCCAGGCGCAGCAGGCCGCCACCGCCGCGGCGCAGAAAGCCGGGCTGATCCTGGCCCCTAACGGCCAGCCGGTGGTCACCTTTCAGAGCCGCGACCAGGCCCTGGCGGCCTCGCCCCGCGTGGCGCTGAAGACGCCGTCGCTGACCGGCTCGATCAGCCTCAAGGGCGCACGGCTCGACGACCTGTTCCTGTGCGGCACCGACGCCGCCAGCCCGCCGTGCTACCGCCAGACCGTCGCCGCCAATTCCCCTCCGGCCGAACTGCTGCGTCCCTCCGGGGCCGAGAACGCCTACTATGCGGTCAGCGGCTGGCTGGGCGCGGGCTCACAGCCCCTGGTCGACGAGAACACCCCCTGGACCACCAGCGACGCCGCGCCACTGACCCCGGACCATCCGCTGCTGCTGACCTACACTTCGCCCCAGGGGCTGGTGTTCCACCGCCAGATCACCGTCGACAAGGACTACCTCTTCACCATCACCGACACCGTGCAGAACACCGGCGCGGCGCCGGTGGCCCTGTCGCCGTTCGGCTCGGTCTCGCGCCGGGGCGTGTCGGCGGACGCCGGCAAGACGGCGATGGAGGGCCCGATCGGGGTGCTGGGCGGCAGCCTGCGCGAGTTCAAATACGCCGACCTGAAGAAGAAGGGCGACCAGAGCTTCACCGGGACCGGCGGCTGGCTGGGCATCACCGACAAGTACTGGATGACCACCTTCATCCCCAACCAGACCGAGCCGATGGCCAACGCCCAGTTCCGGGTGACGCCGCAGGCCGGGGTCGACGTCTATGATTCCACCTATGTCGGCCAGGCGCGCACCGTGGCTCCGGGCGCGACCAATATCGAGGTCACCCACCTCTTCGCCGGGGCCAAGGTGGTCAAGCTGCTCGACAGCTACGGCAAGCAGCTGGGCACGCCGTTCTTCGACAAGGCGGTCGACTGGGGTTTCTTCGAGATCCTGACCAAGCCGCTGTTCCAGCTGCTGGACTTCTACGCCGGCTACCTGCCGAACTTCGGCCTGGCCATCCTGGCGCTGACCCTCTCCATCCGCATCGTGATGTTCCCGGCCTTCAACGCCTCCTACTCGATGTCGACGAAAATGAAGAAGGTCCAGCCGCAGATGAAGGTGCTCCAGGAGAAGCACAAGGCCGACCCGGCGGCGCTGCAGAAGGAGATGATGGCTCTCTATGCGCGCGAGAAAATCAACCCGGTCACCGGCTGCATCCCGATGCTGCTGCCGCTGCCGGTGTTCTATGCGCTGAGCAAGCTGTTCACCGTCACCATCGAGATGCGCCACGCGGCCTTCGGCTGGGTGCAGGACCTATCGGCGCCCGACCCGCACATCGTCTGGAACCTGTTCGGCCTGATCCCCTGGGATCCGTTCTCCAGCGGCATCGTGCAGGCGATCATGCATTTCCCCATTGTCGGCGGCATCGCCACCCTGGTGCTGCACCTGGGCGCCTGGCCGATCATCTATGCGGTGACCATGTTCCTCAGCCAGGTGACCGGCCCGCCGATGACCGGCATCGACCCCACCCAGCAGCGGATCATGCGGCTGATGCCGTGGTTCTTCATGTTCCTGTTCGCCCAGTACGCCGTCGGCCTGGTGATCTACTGGTCGTTCTCCAGCGTGTTCACCTTCGTGCAGCAGTACGTGTTGATGCGCCGGTTCAAGGTGGACAACCCGATCGACGACTTCTTCGCCCGGTTCACACCGCATAAGGCGGCCGGGTGAGCGAGGCCTTCGACGCCGACGCGCTTGAGACCGCCCGCATCCTCTTCGCCCGGCCGGCCGAGTTCGTCATGGGCTGCGCCCAGATCGATCAGCTGCCGGCCCCCGACCTGCCGGAGGTGGCCTTCGCCGGCCGCTCGAATGTCGGCAAGTCCAGCCTGATCAACGCCCTCGTCAACCAGCACCGGCTGGCCCGCAGCTCCGCCGAGCCGGGGCGGACGCGGGAGGTGAACTTCTTCCTGCTGGATGGGCGCCTCAGGCTGGTCGACCTGCCCGGCTACGGTTTCGCCAAGGCTTCCAAGGGCGAGGCCAAGCGGTTCCAGAACCTGGCGCGGGACTATCTGCGCGGCCGGCCGAACCTGCGGCGCGTCTATCTGCTGATCGACGCCCGCCATGGGTTGAAGGCGCCGGACACTGAGGCCCTCGACGCCCTCGACAAGGCCGCCGTCTCCTACCAGATCGTGCTGACCAAGGCCGACAAGCTGAAGCCGGCGCAGGTCGAAGCGGTGGTCGCCGCCACGCTGACCGGCGTCTCCCGCCGCGCCGCCGCCTTTCCGCGGGTCGCGGCGGCCTCGTCGGTGACGGGCGAGGGCATGGCAGAACTCCGCGCTGAGATCGCCGCCGCCGCTTTCGGGTGACATTGGCCGCCGCCTTCGCTATCCCCCCGTCCCCGACGGGATTGCGGATGCGGCAGGCGTGAAGACGGAAATCGAGATCCGGGAACAACAGGGCTGGGCCACGGCGAAGACGCTGGCCGAGGCGCTGCCGTTCATCCAGCGCTACGACCGCGAGATCGTGGTGATCAAGTACGGCGGCCACGCCATGGGCGAGGAGGCGATGGCCAAGTCGTTCGCCGCCGACGCCGTGCTGCTGAAGCTGCTCGGCCTGCACCCGGTGATCGTGCACGGCGGCGGGCCGCAGATTTCGCGCATGCTGGAGCGCGCCGGCGTCGCCTCCACCTTCGTCGACGGCCTCAGGGTCACCGACGCACCGACCATGGAAGTGGCCGAGATGGTCCTTTCCGGGGCGATCAACAAGGAGATCGCCAACTGGATCAACCTGGCCGGCGCGGAGGCCGATGTGCGCGGGGTTGGCCTGTCGGGCAAGGACGCGCGGCTGATCACCGTCGAAAAGGCTACCCGCACCCGCAAGGATCCCGGCTCGATGCTCGAGGAGGTGGTCGACCTGGGCTTCGTCGGCGAGCCGACCCACGTCGATCCGAAGCTGATCCTGGCGTTGATCAATTCCGAGGACGACTACATCCCGGTGATCGCCCCGATCGGCGTCTCGGTCGAGGGCGAGACCTTCAATATCAACGCCGACACCGTCGCCGGCGCGGTGGCCGGGGCGCTGAAGGCCAAGCGCCTGCTGCTGCTCACCGATGTCCAAGGCGTGATCGGGACCGGCGGTGAGTTGATCCGTCAGTTGACCGTCCAGGAAGCCGGCAAGGCGGTGGCCACCGGCGTCGCCAGCGGCGGCATGATCCCCAAGCTGGAGACCGCGGTGGCGGCGGTGGAAGCCGGGGTGGAGTCGGCGGTGATACTCGACGGCCGCCGTCCGCACGCCATGCTGGTGGAGCTGTTCACGGAGCACGGCGCGGGCACCCTGGTGCGGGCGTGACCGTGGCGGCGTCGGCCCGGCTGGACGCTGGCGCGGAGCTGGGCGCCGACCTGCGCCACATCGACACCTGGCTGTTCGACCTCGACAACACCCTCTATCCGGTCGAAGCGGGCCTGCCGAACGTGGAGTCGAAGGTCACCGACGAGGTCGAGCGGATCACCGGCCTGCCCCGGTCCGAGGCCTTCGCCTTGCAGAAGCGCTATCTGGAGGAGCACGGCCTGACCCTGCGCGGGCTGATGCTGCATCACGACGTCGACCCGCTGGCCTTCAACGCCCTGTTCCACGACATCCCCATGGATGGTCTCGCCGAAGACCCGGAGCTGGCCGCCGGCCTGCGGCGGCTGCCTGGACGGCGGCTGATCTTCACCAACGCCGACGACGTTCACACCGGCCGGGTTCTGGCGCGGCTGGGCGTCGCCGACCTGTTCGATGGGGTGTTCCACATCGTCAGCGCTGATTTCTTCCCCAAGCCCAGCGCGGAGTCGTTCGAGAAACTGATCGCCGCCCACGCCATCGAGCCGGCGCGCACCGCCTTCTTCGAGGACCGGGCGATGAACCTGAAGCCGGCCGCCGCCCTGGGCATGACCACCGTGCTGGTGGGCTCGCACGCGGCCGCCAATGCCGACGAATTCGTGCGCCATCGGACGCCAAGGCTGGCGCCGTTCCTGGCCGCCGCCCAGGTGAAGGAGAGACCATGACCGGCGTCACCGTCGATGACCTGAAGACCGAGGTGGAAGCCGCCTGGGACGCCCGCGACGGCGTGTCCACGGCAACCCAGGGTCCGGTGCGCACGGCGGTGGAGGAGACCATCGCCCTGGTCGACGCCGGCCGACTGCGGGCCGCCGAGCGCGGCGACGACGGTCAGTGGGTGAACAACACCTGGGTGAAGCAGGCGATCCTGCTGTCGTTCCGGCTCAACGCGAACACGGTGATGCGCGCCGGGGCGATGGGCGGTGGCGGCGTCGGGCCCTGGTGGGACAAGGTCCCCTCGAAGTTCGACGGTTGGGACGCGCCGCAGTTCGAGGCGGCGGGTTTCCGCGCGGTCCCCGGCTCGATCGTCCGGCGCGGCGCCTATGTCGCGCCGGGCGTGGTGCTGATGCCATCCTTCGTCAACATCGGCGCCTATGTGGATGAAGGCTCCATGGTCGACACCTGGACCACGGTCGGCTCCTGCGCCCAGATCGGCAAGCGCGTGCACCTCTCCGGCGGGGTCGGCATCGGCGGCGTGCTGGAGCCGCTGCAGGCGCACCCGACGATCATCGAGGACGACTGCTTCATCGGCGCCCGCTCGGAGGTGGCCGAGGGAATGATCGTGCGCCAGGGGGCGGTGATCTCCATGGGCGTCTATCTCAACGCCTCGACCCCGATCATCGACCGCAAGACCGGCGAAGTGTTCCGTGGCGAGGTGCCGGCCTGGTCGGTGGTGGTCTCCGGCAGCCGGCCCGATCCGCACGGGGTAGGCCCGTCGCCTTACTGCGCGGTGATCATGAAGACCGTCGACGCGCAGACCCGCTCGAAGACCTCGATCAACGAGCTGCTGCGGGACTGACCTGCGGCTGACCGTCGTTGGCGGCCGCGGCGGGCTCGGCCGGGCCGACGGGCTCGTATTCCGGAGTCGGGAAATCCAGCCGCACCATCAGCCCGCCGTCGGTCTGGGCGCGGAAGCTGACCTCGCCGCGCAGTTGCCGGGCGAAGGCGGTCATCAGGGTGCGCCCGACGCCCGGGCCCATCTTCGAGCTGCGGCCCGGCAGGCCGGTATCGACGATCGACAGCTCGGCCGCGTCGCCGCGCACGGTCAGGGTGACGCTGAGCCGGCCGTCGGCGTCCAGGCCGTGCTTGCGGGCGTTGCTGATCGCCTCGACGGCGAACAACGCCAGCGGCGCCAGGCGGTCGGGGTCGATCACCAGAGGATCGCAGGCAAGCTCGGTGCGCACCGGCTTTCCGAGGCCGCCCTCGACGGCCACCAGCTGGCCGATCAGCTCCTCCAGGAAGGCCCGCAGGTCCACCCGGCGCAGGTCCGGCCCCTGGTAGAGCGCCCGGTAGATCAGCGCCAGTGCGCCGATCCGCTGGCGGGTGTCGGACATCGCCGCTCGCGCGGCCGGATCGGTCAGCGCCCGCTGCTGCATGTTCAGCAGCGAGGAGATCACCTGCAGATTGTTCTTCACCCGGTGGTGGATCTCCCGCAGCATCGCGTCCTTCTGCGCCAGGTGCTCGTTGAGGTCGGCGTCGCGGGCGACGATGGTGGCGGCCATGGTGTCGAGGGTCTCGGCCAGGTCGCGGATTTCCGGCGGCGCCTGGCCGGCGCGGACCGGGCGGACGGTGAAGCGGCCGCGGGCGTAGATCGCCGCCACCCGCTGCAGATAGGCGATCCAGCCCACCACCCCGCGCTCGGCCACCAGCAACACGGCGGTCAGGGCGAGGGCGAAGGCCAGCAGCGGCAGCGCCAGGGTCGAGACCGGGTTGACCCAGGCCCAGGACAGAATTCCCGGCGCGGGCGCCGAGAGCACCGCGAAGACTTCGCCGCCCACCAGCGGCGCGGCGGCGAACTGCCGGCGCTGGCCGCCGAGATCGGGACCTTGCCACAGCTCCGGACCCTTGCCGTTCGGTTCCGCAAGCCGCGCGCCGAAGCTGGCCGGAAAGTGGGCGGGGTTGGTGGCGGAGAGATCGTGGCCCTGGGCGTCGACCACCGCCACCTCCGAGCCCGGCGGCAGCGACGGATCGGACTGGTCCGGCCGCAGGCTGTCCAAACTCATCACCGCCGCCAGGGCCCCGTCGAAATGGCCGTCCGGACCGATCACCGGCGTGCCGGCCAGGATCGAGGGGTTGCGGGCGTAGTCGACGCCGGGGTTGCGGGTGACCGCCATGGCGTCGCCGGCCGCCAGCCGCACGAACCACGGCCGCGTCGCCCGCGCCGGATCGGCGGGGGTGTCGGCGGCCGAGCAGGCGACCCGGCCGGCGGCGTCGAAGCGGATCAGGTTCTCATAGCCGGGAATGCGACCGGTCACCTCGGCCAGCCGCTGGGCGCATTCCAGGCCGACCGACCCCGGGCCGAGGGTCTGCAGCAGCACTTCGGCGGACTCGATCCGAGCCTTGGCGGTGGCGGCGCTGCGCTCTGCGCCGGCGATCAGGCTGGTGCGGCTGTCGGCGGCCTGGCGCTGGAAGGCGAGGCCGGCCTCCAGCGCGCCCAGCAACAGGACCGGCGCCAGGGCCAGAGCCAGAGCGAGTCCGAGTCTGACCCGGATCGAGGCGGGCTTGCGTGGGCCGAAGAGGCCCGGTGGCTTCACTTGGCCGAGCTCAGGCGGTCCGCTTCGGCGAGGATCGATCCCATGGCCTCGCCGGCTGGCGCGCCGTCGCGAAGATAACCGCCGGTTTCCAGCACCGCCTGCAGCGCGCGGCGGGCGCGGCTGACCCGACTCTTCACCGTGCCAACAGCGCAGTCACAGATGGCGGCGGCTTCCTCGTAGGCAAAGCCGCCCGCGCCGACCAGCACCAGGGCCTCCCGCTGCTCGGGGGGCAGCATGGCCAGGCCCTGTCGCAGCTCGTCCAGCGCCACCGGCGATTCCGGATCGTCCACCGCCACCAGGGTGCGCTCGGCGGTCTCCTGGTCGAGCTGGCTCTGGCGCCAGGAGCGGCGCTTTTCGGAATAGAACTGGTTGCGCAGAATCATGAAGGTCCAGGCCTTCATGTTGGTGCCCATCTCGAAGCTGGCGCGGGCGTTCCAGGCCTTCAGCATGGCGTCCTGGGCCAGATCGTCGGCCGCGGTCGGATCGCCGCACAGGGTCCGGGCGAAGGCGCGCAGCTGCGGGATCAGCACCACCAGCTCCTGGTGGAAGGCCTTGTCGCGCTCCGCCGACGCTGGTTGAGCGTCCGCCGCCATCAGTGATCTCCGGACCGTCGCTCGTCCGCCCGGCGCAGGATGTCCAGGAACTCGTCGGGCACCGGCTCGTTGACGACCTGGTCGAACATCTGGCGAAGTTTGACGCCGATCGCCTGTTGTCGCAGGCGCGCTTCATCCAAGCTCGGCGGCCTTTTGCGAGGCTGTCTCATGGATCCTTCGATCATCATCGGCGTCGGCTTCTCGCCCGCCCCCTAAGTGATTAGTCTGGTCCGCCAACGCCTCTATTCGCAAGAAGTTCCGGAAAAGCTCCACTGGACGCCCACGGGAGCGGCAAATATCGCTTTCGGCGGAACCGGGTCCAGGCTTGTGCGTTGCGACCCTACGGAGTTTGGGCTGCGTCTGCCCAGAAGGCCTTGAGAGATCGGAGGGGTCATGAGTCTTCTCGCCCGCCTTGCGCCACATCTACCCTACGTGCGGCGCTATGCCCGCGCCCTGACCGGCGATCAGACCACCGGCGACAACTATGTGCGGGTGGCGCTGGAGGCGTTGGCCGCCGGCGACAGGCAACTGGAGGCCGACTATTCGCCGCGCGTCGCCCTCTATCACGTGTTCCACGCCATCTGGCAGAGCTCGGGCGCTCGGCTTGAAACGACGCCGGAGCAGACCAGTCTGGCCGAGGACGCCGGCCAGCGGCTGATGCGCATCGCGCCGCGCTCGCGCCAGGCGTTCCTGCTGACCGCGCTCGAGGGCTTCACCCCCACCGAGGCGGCGCAGATCCTCGGGACCAATTTCGAAGACATCGAGCGGCTGATCGCCGAGGCCCAGCGCGAAATCGACGCCGAGCTGGCGACGACCGTGCTGATCATCGAGGACGAGCCGGTGATCGCCGCCGACATCGAGGCGCTGGTCAAGGAACTGGGTCACCGGGTCGCCGACATCGCCGCCACCCGCAAGGAGGCCGCCGACGCCGTCGCCCGGGAGACACCGGGCCTTGTGCTGGCGGATATCCAGCTGGCCGACGGCTCCTCCGGGGTCGACGCGGTGAAGGACATCCTCAAGCGCTTCGACGTGCCGGTGATCTTCATCACCGCCTTCCCCGAACGGCTGCTGACCGGCGAACGGCCGGAGCCGACCTTCCTGATCACCAAACCCTTCCAGCCGGAAACGGTGAAGGCGGCGATCGGCCAGGCGCTGTTCTTCCACCCCCGGCGGACCAAGCAGGCCGCCTGACCACGCGGGAACGGCGCCTCGCCCAAGGGCGTTGGTGGAGCGAAGACATTCGTCGCTTCACTGGCTCTTGAAGGAGACGCCGCCATGCTCGGTTGGGCCCTTTTGTTCGCCATTCTCGCGCTCATCGCCGGCGCCTGCGGATTCTTCGCCCTCGCCGGCTTCGCAGCCTCGGTGGCCAAGATTCTGTTCCTGGTGTTCCTGGTGCTGCTGGTGGTCAGCTTCGCGATCCGGGCCCTGCGCGGACAGTCGGTCGTCTAGCGCGGGCCCGCATATGAGAGCGGCGCGGACCACCCGGTTCGCGCCGCTCCTCCGTTCACGTGGGACTGGTGGCTAGCCGGGCGTCGGCGCCGGCGAGCGGGTCGGCGTCGGCGCGGGGCCCGCATAGTGGGCGACCACGGCGGCGGAGGGATGCTCGCTGTCCTGGACGGCGCTCAGATTGTTCGACTGAACCACCCAGGCGCCGATCATCGCGACCACCGCCAGGCTGGTCGAGACGGTCAGCACCCAGAAGACGGGTCGGCCCCAGCGGCCCTGTCGGGCGCGGGTGACGCTGATATCGGTATGCTCATCGGACGGGGTCATGGCTGCTCCTTGACCGATTGAAAGCGATCGGGAGAACAACGCCGCCGCCGCGGCCGCTGTTCCGATCCGCCCGCCGAACAGTCGCGCGAAGATTCTCGCAAGCCGTCGGGAACCAGGCAGCAAATGCGTCGTTTTCCCTTTTGCGGAGGCGGCGACGCCCCCCCGACTGAGGCTGATGAACGTCAGCCTGCCGTCTCCGCACCCTTCTCGATGATGTGACTGGGGCGGTCGTTCAGCGGCCGCCTCTTCCTTGCGTCGGACGAGAATTTGGAACCGCCTGCGTCCCGTGCCGTTTGTTGCATAGTCGAACGACTGGAGAGACGGCGATGAGCACCCCAGACCCTGTCGAGACCACGGACGGCCGGCGCTATCAGCCCGGCCTGTTCGCCGCCTTCCGCACCCGGGCGCGGCCGGTCGTCCCGGCGACCGTGGTGACCACGACGGGCGTCGCCCCTGTAGCCGGCGAGGCCGTTAGGGAAGTGGTGGTCGAGCGACCCGACCTGAAGCACGAGGAGAAGGTGGCCAAGGACGCCTACGAGCGCGGTCGCCGGGACGAGCGCGCCCGACATCGCGGCTCGCCGCTGCTGGCGCTGCTGGTTGTCGTGATCGCCCTGGTCGGCGGCACGATGATCTATCTGGCGGTGCAGCAGGGTTCCTTCGCCCGCGGCGGCCAGGTGGTCGACCAGACCATCGGTCAGGCTGCGGCGCCCGCCAAGTCGGCCGCCGACAGCGCCGGCAGCGCCCTTGAGAACGCCGGCCAGTCGCTGAAGCAGACGGCCGGTTCGCAGCCGGCGTCCAACACGCCCTAGCCCTGGCTCGCCGGGGCGTTCAGCGCTTCGGCGGCTCGCGGCCTTCGGTGAAAGCGCGGATCAGAGCGCCCAGATAGTTCGGATTGCGTACGGCCATGATGCCGGCGGCCACCGCCCCGGCGATCGCCACCACCGGCTTGTCGCGGACGAACTCGACGATCCGGTCGACGAATGTCTGCGGCTCGGTGGGCTTGCGCTTGGGCGGCTTGCCGGCGCTGGCCATGATGACCCCCAGCAAGCCGATCAGCAGAGCCGCCGCCCCCGCCACCACCGCCGCCGCGCCGGCGCGTCCGACGTAGGGTTCGGCCAAGGCATAGAGCGCGAAGGCGAGCGCGACGACGATCACACCGGCGCTGACGCTCAGCGCCGTGGTGGAAGCCAGGTAGAAGAGGATACGGGCTCGGAGGTTCACTTGCTGCTGCGGTTGGCCAGCAACAGGCCGAGCAGCAGCCCGACGCCGAGGCCGGCCAGGGTGGCCGTCACCGGCCGCTCCTTGACGCGCTCGAGCACGTACTTCTGGGCGTCGTCGAACTGATGGCCGTAGTCCTCGCGATAGGACTTGGTCTGCACCTTCAGCGCCTCGACGCCGTCGCGCAGCACCTTCTCGACGCGCTTGCTGGCGTCGTTGAGACTCTTCTCGGCCATGTCGAGGGCTTCGTTGAAGCTCTTCTGGCCGGTTTCGAGCGCCGCTTTGGCGGCGCGCCGGGCGGCGGTCTCGGCCGCGGACTCGTCGACGGTGGTGGTCTCGGCGGGCATCTGATGATCTCCGGACTTACGAGGAAAGTTCACGCGGGGCTATCGGGCCGCGGATACGTCCCTCAACGCAGGCTGCATCTGGGGAGTTCCGGCGACGCTTTCTAGCCGCTGAGTATAAACGCAAGCTTGCCGCGCGACGACTCTATCCGACATCCGGGTGTCGCCACCTGCGCGGTGGGAGCCTATGCTCGCGCCATGGATGAAGGCGCCCAACCAACGCGCAATCCGGACGACCACCGGGCCATCGAGGAGGAACGCGCGAGCCTTGCCCTGGACGCCGCCCGGATGGGCGAGTTCGAATGGGATCTTGTCGCTGACAAAGTGATCATCAGCGACCGCATGGCCAGGATCATCGGCCGCGATCAGGCATCGCCGGACGCGGTCGGTGGCGAGGCGATCTATCGGCGCGCCCATCCTGACGACATCGAAGGGCTTCGCGCGGCGATCGCCGAGGGCCTGCGCCGGCCAGATCCCTTCGAAGTGCAGTTCCGCCGCTATCGGCCTGAAAACGGTCAGCTGCAGTGGGTGCGCGCCTCCGTACTGACGATCCACGATGCGTCGGGAAACCCCACCCGGCTCATCGGGGTTATCCGCGACATCACCGAGGAAAAGGCCGCGGAGAATGCCCGGGAGACCCTGGTCGCCGAGCTCGACCACCGGGTGAAAAACGTGCTGGCCTCGGTGCAGTCGCTGGCCGCGCAGTCGGCGCGCAAGACCACCTCGCTGGAGGCCTTCCTGAAGACCTTCGCCGGTCGGCTGGAGGCGATGGCGTCGGCCCACACCCTGCTGACCGCCACCCGTTGGCGCGGCGCCGAGATCAGCAACATCGTCGCCGCCGAGCTCAGCGGGCTGGCGCACGGCCAGGCGCACTGGTCGGGACCGGAAATCGTGCTCAATCCGCGGGCCACCAACGCCCTGACCCTGGCGCTGCACGAACTGGCCACCAACGCCATGAAGTATGGCGCGCTTTCCACCGAGCGAGGCCGGGTCGAAGCGTCGTGGACCACCAATCCCCAGGGGGGCTTCGACTTGATCTGGGCTGAGCGCGACGGGCCGCCGGTGGCCCAGCCGACGCGCCGGGGCTTCGGCTCCACGCTGCTGGAGCGGGTCACCGGCCGCGAGCTGGGCGGCGAGACCAAGATGGAGTTCCGCCACGGGGGCCTCAGGGCGCTGATCCGCGCCGACGCCTCGGCCCTGGCCCGCGACCGGCCGCTGAGCGTCGCCGCGCCGGCCAGGCCGGCGGCGGCGCCAGAAGCCCCGCCTCCGACCCACGACGGCGCCTCGGCCGGGCTGGAGCCGGTGGACGGCGTCAGGGGACGGCGGATCCTGATCGTCGAGGACGCGGTGCTGCTGGCCCTGGAGCTGGAGGCGGCGCTGACCGAGGCCGGCGCCCAGGTGGTCGGGGTCGCCGCCGACGTCGCCGAAGCGCTGCGGATGGTCGAGACGCCCTTCGACGTGGCCGTGTTGGACGCCAATCTGAACGGCCAGCCGGTGACTCCGGTCGCCGAGGCGCTGACGGCGCTCGGCAAGCCGTTCATCATCGCCACCGGCTACGGCGAGGCCGGGTTGCCGCCGGAGGGATTCGACGTGCCGGTGGTGCGCAAGCCCTACAACGTCAACCAGATCGCCGCCGCCGTCGCCGAGGCGCTGGCGCGGAAATAGCAAAACAGACCGCCCTCACCTTACCTCTCCCACTGGCGTGGGAGAGGGCTACTGAAAGAGTGGGGTGGGTGGATGGACGGTGAAGCCGCCGCCGACCCCGCCGTAGTCCTCTCCCCGTGCGAACGGGGAGAGGTTCGGTGAGGGGTGGCTACCGATGAAGGCCCTTAGGCCTCCACCGACTCCTTCGCGCCTTCCTTGGCGGTGAGGTCTTCGCCGGTCTGCTGGTCGACGATCTTCATCGACAGGCGAACCTTGCCGCGATCGTCGAAGCCGAGCAGCTTCACTTTCACGGTCTGGCCTTCGGTGAGCACGTCGGAGACCTTGTTCACCCGCTCGCTGGCGATCTGGCTGACGTGCACCAGGCCGTCCTTGGCGCCGAAGAAGTTCACGAAGGCGCCGAAGTCGACGATCTTGACCACCTTGCCGTCGTAGATCTGGCCCACTTCCGGCTCGGAGGTGATCGACTTGATCCAGTCCACCGCCGCCTTGATCTTGGCGCTGTCGGAGGCCGAGACCTTCACCTGGCCGTCGTCGTTGATGTCGACCTTGGCGCCGGTCTTCTCGACGATCTCGCGGATCACCTTGCCGCCGGTGCCGATCACTTCACGGATCTTGTCGGTGGGGATGGTCAGGGTTTCGATCTTCGGGGCGTATTCGCCGATCTCGGAGCGGGCGCCGTCGATCGCCTTGGCCATCTCGCCGAGGATGTGAAGCCGGCCTTCCTTCGCCTGGGCGAGGGCCTTCTTCATGATCTCCTCGGTGATGCCGGCGATCTTGATGTCCATCTGCAGCGAGGTGATGCCGTCGGCGGTGCCGGCGACCTTGAAGTCCATGTCGCCGAGGTGGTCTTCGTCGCCGAGGATGTCGGAGAGCACGGCAAAGCCGTCCTTCTCCAGGATCAGGCCCATGGCGATGCCGGAAACCGGCTTCTTCAGGGGCACGCCCGCATCCATCAACGCCAGCGAGGAGCCGCAGACCGAGGCCATCGAGGACGAGCCGTTCGACTCGGTGATCTCGGAGACCAGGCGCAGGGTGTAGGGGAACTCTTCGGCGCTCGGCAGCATCGGGCGGATCGCCCGCCAGGCCAGCTTGCCGTGGCCGACTTCGCGGCGGCCCGGCGCGCCCATGCGGCCCGTCTCCCCGACCGAGAACGGCGGGAAGTTATAGTGCAGCATGAAGGGCTCGTAGTACTTGCCCTCCAGGGCGTCGATCAGCTGTTCGTCGTCGCCGGTGCCCAGGGTGGCGACCACCAGGGCCTGGGTTTCGCCGCGGGTGAACAGCGCCGAGCCGTGGGCCCGGGTGAGCACGCCGACTTCCGAGACGATCGGGCGGATCTTGTCGACCGTGCGGCCGTCGATGCGGATGCCGGTGTCCAGGATGTTGCGGCGGACGACGTCGGCTTCCAGTTCCTTGAAGACGGCGGCCAGCTTGTTGGAATCCAGGCCCGCCGGATTGGCGTCGGACTTGCCCAGCTTGTCGGTGGCCTTGGCCTTGGCCGCGGCCACCGCGTCCTGGCGTTCGCCCTTGGCGGCGATCTTGAAGGCGCTGGCCAGGTCCTTGCCGACCAGCTTCTTCATCTCGCCCTTCACCGCGGTGGTGTCCTCGACGGCGAAGTCGAAGGGGTCCTTGGCGGAGTGTTCAGCCAGTTCGATGATCGCGTCGATCACCGGCTGGATCGCCTTGTGGGCGAACATGACGCCGCCCAGCACCTGGTCTTCGCTGAGTTCCTTGATCTCCGATTCGACCATCATCACCGCGTCGGCGGTGGAGGCGACCACCAGGTCCATGGCGGAGGACTTCATCTGGTCGAGGGTCGGGTTCAGCACATATTCGCCGTCGATGTAGCCGACGCGAGCACCGCCGATCGGGCCCATGAAGGGCGCGCCGGACAGCACCAGGGCCGCCGAGGCGGCGACCAGGGCGACGATGTCGGGATCGTTCTCAAGGTCGTGGGCGAGCACGGTGCAGACCACCTGCACTTCGTTCTTGAAGCCCTCGACGAACAGCGGCCGGATCGGACGGTCGATCAGCCGCGAGGTGAGGGTTTCTTTTTGGCTCGGCGCGCCTTCGCGGCGCGGGAAGCTGCCCGGGATCTTGCCCGCGGCGTAGAATTTTTCCTGGTAGTTGACCGTCAGGGGGAAGAAGTCCTGACCCGGCTTGGCGCTCTTGGCGTAGACCGCCGTGGCCAGCACCATGGTCTCGCCGTAGGTGGCCAGCACCGCGCCGTCGGCTTGACGGGCAATGCGGCCGGTCTCGAGCGTCAGCTTGCGGCCGCCCCACTCGAGTGACTTGCGTTTGATATCGAACATTTTCAGATCTTTCTTTCAGATCCCGAAGGCCCATTCCTTCGGGTACGGACAGGGGCGGATCAGCTCTTTGGCTTGCGTCCGGGAGTCCTCTCCAGCGACAGGGGATGTGAGGACCAGTTGCAGCCCTCGGCGTACGGTTTCGGCCGTGAACGGCCTATAGCCGCGCTCCGCCAGCCTGTCTTAGGCGGGGCGCGGCAAATCGGATTATCGGCGCTTTCGAGCAAAAACGCGAATAGGCGTTTGAAGTCGCGTTATCGGCGCAGCCCCAGGGTCGCGATCAGGGCCGCATAGCGGGGCTCGTCGGACTTCTTGAGGTGGTCGAGCAGCGAGCGGCGTTGCGACACCATCTGCAGCAAACCGCGCCGCGAGTGGTTGTCCTTCTTGTGGGTCTTGAAGTGCTCGGTCAGGTTGGCGATGCGCTCGGAAAGGATCGCCACCTGCACTTCGGCCGATCCGGTGTCGCCCTGGGAACGGGCGTGCGTCTGGATCAGCTCGGCTTTGCGTTCGGTCGTTATCGACATCGAAAGTCTCCGCTCAGGTGAGGTGAAAGACCCGCGTCGGGTTGAGCCGTCCGGCGCGCATCTCGCACAGGGCCACCATCCGATCTCCCTGGAACGCCGAGACGATGCGCGAGCCTCCTTGGAGCCTCGCTTTCAACGCCTCCGCCTGCCGGGGAAGAAGAACGATGGATCGTCCCTGCGTCAGCCTGAAGGCGTCTTCGTCGGTCAGGGCCAGGGCCGGGATGTCGTCCAGCGCGGTCTCGACCGGAAGCAGGGCCTCCGAGGCGGCGCCCCTATGACACAAATCTTCCAGCGTTTCCAGGGTTATCGCCCGGGCCTCGCCCAGCCCGCCGACCCGGGTGCGGCGAAGCGCGCTCACATGGCCGCAGGCGCCGAGGGCGTCGGCGAGGTCGCGGACGATGGCGCGCACGTAGGCGCCCTTGCCGCAATCGAGTTCGATGGTGACGTGGTCCGCGTCCGGCTGCTCGGCGACAGCGGCCGAATAGATCATCACCGGTCGGGCCTTCAGGTCCGGGACGATGCCTTCGCGGGCCAGGTCGTAGGCGCGCTCGCCGTCGACCTTCACGGCCGAGAAGATCGGCGGAATCTGCTGGATTTCGCCGACGAAGGCCGGCAGCGCCGCCTCTACCGCCGCGCGGCTCGGGCGGACGTCGGAGGTCGCGGTCGTCGCGCCTTCGCGATCGAAGCTGGCGGTGGTGCGGCCCCACTCGATGGTGAAGCGGTAGCTCTTGCCGGCGTCCATCAGGAACGGGACGGTCTTGGTCGCCTCGCCGAGCGCGATCGGCAGGATGCCGCTGGCCAGCGGGTCGAGGGTGCCGGCGTGCCCGGCCTTCTGGGCGTTGAACGCCCGCCGCACCCGGCCGACTGCTTGCGTGGAGGTGATGTCGACGGGCTTGTCGAGGCAGATCCAGCCGGAGATCTGGTCGCCCTTGCGGCGGCGAGCCATCAGGCCTCCGATTCGGGTTCGGAGGCATCCTCGTCCGGCGCTTCGACGTCCCGGCGCACGCGGGGATCGTTCAGCAGCCGACTCATCCGCTCGGCCTCGGCGAAGGTTTCGTCGTGAACGAAGCGCAGCGCCGGGGTGGCGCGCATCTCGATGGAGTGACCCAACCGCCCGCGCAGGAACTTGGTGACCCGGTTCATGCCGGCGACCACCTCGGTCGCGTTCAGGCCGCCCAGCGGCTCGACATAGACCAGGGCGTGCTTGAGGTCAGGGCTGACGCGAACCTCGGTGACAGTCACCGAAACGCCCTTCAGCGCCGCGTCCTCGAGATCCTCCTCCCGGAGAATCTCCACCAGCGCGTGGCGCACCAGCTCGCCGGCGCGGAGCTGGCGCTGACTGGGTCCGACGGGTGCGCGTTTGTGGTGGGATGGGCGGCGGGGCATGGGCTGTTTCTCAGGCCCGGCCGGCGGATCGAACGCCCGGCGCGGGAAAGCGCGGTCTTCTAGGCCGGTGTGGCGGCGGTGTCCAGCGGGTCGCCAACCCATCTTACGCCGCTCATCCG
>Ga0302320_10003647_pt1 | contig 35560 bp, 32 predicted proteins | sample Bog_T0_3_FD_202130 | JGI IMG/M metagenome (GOLD analysis project Ga0302320, IMG submission 202130) | Peat permafrost microbial communities from Stordalen Mire near Abisko, Sweden - Bog_T0_3 | ecosystem: Environmental > Terrestrial > Soil > Wetlands > Peat | place: Sweden: Abisko, Stordalen Mire...
CGCCGATTCGCGGATGACAGGCGAAAGCCTCCATCCAATCGGCTTCTTCCATCGTCGCCCAGACACGGTCTGCCGCTTCACTCAACTCCAACACGCTTTCAATCGGACGCAACGCAACCATCGCCGATGCCCAGCGCTTAGCTCCGCAGCAGGCGATCATGGCGTCCGTGGCCGCAGTCTCGTCCGCTTCGTTCCACGCTTGCAGGGTCGCATTCATCGCGATGATTCCTCTTTTAAGAATTGCAGCAAAAGCTCTTCAAGAAGGTTTGCAGCAACGCGGATTCTGTACTCGGATGTCGAGCGGATATCGTCGATCGGCTTGGCTTCGGCGAGCAGGGCGTTGCGCGCGTCAAGCATCGTGGCCTTGGTAATCGCTTTGCCTTGCAGCACGCTTTCTACTCCAAAAAGCCGCGTTGGAAATGCGGCCAGGCTTGCGGCTGCCACGCGAATCTCGCGGACGCTGCTTCCATCAAAAAGCGCGGTGGCCGCCATCGCAACTTTCGAAATCGCCATCGCACGGCGCGTGCCCACTTTGCGCAAGTATTGGCGATGGCCCGAAAACCGCCGCGGCACATGAATGGCATAAAGCAATTCGTCTGCCGCCAGCACATTGCGCTTGTAGCCGGTGTGAAACTCGGAGTAGGGAACCTTGCGTTTCCCTTTTTGCGAAATGATTTCGATCTCCGCGTCGTAGGCAAGCAGCGCTGGCGAAGAGTCCGCCGCCGGCGATCCATTCACCAGATTTCCACCAAGGGTGGCGCGGCTCTGGTTTGCAATCGAACCGATCCATCCAGCCGATTTGGCAAGAAGCGGCAAAGCCGCAGCCACGTCCGCATGTGCTCTGATGTCAAGAAACGTCGTTCCTGCGCCAATTACGAAGTCTTGCTCCGTCGCTTGGATGAACCGCAACTCGGGCACGCCCCACAAGCTCACAAGCTTGCGCGCGCTCAGCCGGCCCGATGCAAAGGCAACCATCAACTCCGTCCCGCCGGCAATCGGCGTCCACTCTCCGGGATGCGATACCATCAGGTCGAGAATCGCGGAGAGACTGCCCGGCGCAACCATGAAGTGAGTTTCTGCGTTACCGCGCATTCGCCGCCTTTCCTTGCTCCGCGTCGCCTACCTGCGTAGCCGCAGCGAGCACGGACTCAAAAATGCGCATAAAACCGGTACATCGGCAAAGGTTTCCCGCGAGGCCCTCGCGAATTTGCGCCATGGTTGGGTGAGGGTTGCGCTCAAGCAGTTGCGCTGCGGCCATCAGCATGCCTGGCGTGCAGATGCCGCATTGCGCTCCGCCGCACTCGAGAAAAGCCTGTTGAATCGGATGAAGCGTCCCGTCGGTCGCGAGGCCTTCCACCGTTTGAATCTCTGCGCCCTCGGCCTGCAATGCGGGCACCAGGCAACTGTTCACAAGCTCGCCATTCATGCGTACCGAGCACGAACCACACTCCCCTTCGCCGCAGCCTTCCTTGGTCCCGGTCAGGTGAAGATCTTCGCGCAGCACATCCAGCAGGCGCTTCAATGGCGGCGCTTGCACGCTGCATGCGTTGCCATTGAGTTTGAACTTGATGGTGGTCACAGGAGCGCTCACAGAACCTCCTGCTCGGTCGCGGCCTCGTGTGCGGCAAGCGCGGGGAACAACTCCTCGGGCAGAAGCGGAATGGAATGAAAGCTCACTCCAGTGGCATCCTTGATGGCGTTTACGATCGCTGGCGCAGGTCCGTCATGCGGCAACTCGCCAATTCCTTTTGCACCGTATCCGCCGTATTGAAAGGGAATCTCTTCAAAGAACACATGAATCGGAGGGAGATCTTCCGCCGTGGGAATAATGTAATTCGTCATCTGGTTGTTGGCCATGTGACCGTTTTGCAGAACTACTTTTTCGTAGAGTGCGTAGCCGATGCCCTGCGCAATGCCGCCTTCAATCTGTCCTGTGGCCAGCACGGGATTCAGCACTCTGCCCACTTCCTGCACGGCCCAGAATTCTTCCACCTCGGCTGAGAACGTGACCATGTCCACGGCAACCTGTGCCATGTGAATGGACCACGCATACGATGGATAGGCCTCGCCGCGATATTTCTGATCGTCCCAGAAAATTCCCGGTGGCGCCTCGTAGCGCACCAGCGAAACTACTTCGCCCTTCGCCGCGCGATAGCGTTCGCAAGCGGCGAAAAACTCGTCGCGCGTGAATTTCTCTCCAAGGCTGGCGGTTTCGCGCAGCATGCTCAAGAGTTGCTTGCCCGCGCGTTCAATCAGCCTGCCCACCACCATCACCGTGCGCGAAGCAACGGTCGGTCCGCTGTTTGGCACCAGCGCCGTGTCGTTCGCAGCCATGACTATGTCGTCGTAGTCGATGCCGATGGCTTCAGCCGCAACCTGCGTGAGCACGGTGTTCGTACCCTGGCCAAACTCAGTGTTCGACACCAGCACGCGCACTTTTCCGTCGGGAGTTACGTCCATGCCCGCGAGTGAATTCAAAATACGCTCGCCTGAACCCGTGAATCCTGATCCGTGATAGAAGGCCGCGAGGCCGATTCCGCGTTTGATCGAGCTGTTTGGATTCTCCTTTGCGAACCGCTCGCGCCGAGCGTAGTAATCGCTCTCACGAAGAATGCGATCGAGCAGCTGGTCCATCATGATGGGCTCGCGCATCATCTGTTCGGTCGCTGTCGTATCGCCTTGGTGGAGAAAATTGTTGCGTCTCAACTCCACGGGGTCGATGCTCAGCGTTGCGGCAATTTCGTCCATGTGCCGCTCAATAGCGAAGATGGACTGCGGCGCGCCGAAGCCGCGAAACGCGCCGTAGGGCACTGTGTTCGTGGCCCACGCATTCGAACGGATACGAATGTTCGGGCAGGAGTACGGGCCGGGCGCATGCAGGGTACCGCGCGACAGCACGGTGGAGGAAAGGGTCGCATACGCGCCACCGTCCGTCGCAAAGTCGATGTCCATCGCCAGCAACTTTCCATCCTTGTCGAGCGCGGTGCGATGCCGCGTGCGCGATGGATGCCGCTTGGTGGTCGCGGCCAGATCTTCCATGCGGTCGTACACCATCTTTACTGGATGTCCGCTCTTCATCGCGAGCAGCGCCGCATGCGAAGCCAGTGTCGATGGGTAATCTTCCTTGCCGCCGAACGCTCCGCCCGTCTCGGCCTGCACCACCCGTACCTTTTCGTCGGGCAGATGAAAGACCTTGATGAGCGTTTTGTGCACGTAGTACGGGCACTGCAGCGAGCCCCACACGGTTACGCCCGCCTCGGCATCCCACTCGGCAATGATGCCGTTGTTTTCAATGTAGAGATGCTCCTGCGCGCCGGTGTGGTATTCGCCTTCAATAATGTGCGCTGCCTGGGCCCATACGGAATCGACGTCGCCCTTCTCGAGCAGAAAGGTCTTCATCAGGTTTTCGGCGCCCCACACAATCTGGTCTTGGCGTTCGCTTTCTTCGATGGTGAAGACTGCGGGCAGCAGCTCGTACTCAATCCGCACACCTTCCGCGGCCTTGCGCAGCTTGTGTTTGTCTGGGTGCGCGAGCAGAACAATGGCCTCGTCGCAATGATTCACTTCGCCGTCAGCGAGGCAGGGCTGGTCGGCAACGATCAGTTGAATACGGTTCTCGCCGGGAACGTCGGCAGCGGTTACGACAGCGAACTCGCTCCAGTCAATCGACTCATCAAACTTTATGGAGAGAATTGTCCCGCGAGGAATCGTGCTGCGGATGGTGGTTCCATACCACATGCCCTCCCGCTCCATGTCGTCGATATAGCGCGCGCGACCGAGCAGTTTATCCACCCCTTCCTTGCGGTGGACGGAGGCGCCGACGATGCGGGTTGTCGTCTTCGTGGTCATGGCGGGAAGCGTTCATTGCTTACGGGTTGAGGCATAGCATACAACGCCGCGCACAAGTTTCCAAGCGGAGACGCTTATCCGGCCAGTTTGGCGAGCGTTCTTGCCAGCACATGCACTCCGCTGCCGATCCACTCCGGAGAGGAATACTCGTCCGGCCTGTGGCTCACTCCCCCGCGGCAGGGAATGAACAGCATGGCCGTGCGCGCAATGCAGGACACGAACGATGAATCGTGATAGGCCCGCGCCACCATCTTCTTGTACGACTTGCCGGCCTCGATTGCGGATGCCTCAAGCGCCGCCAGGATTGCCGGGTCGCAAACCGTCGGCGGATCGGCGTTGACGAGTTCCGTCGTGATGGTTACGCCGCGAGCTGCCGCAACGGAAACGCATTTCTGCTTGAGTGCATCGAGCACGCTGTCGCGTCGCGCGCGATCGATGTCTCGGATGTCGGTCTCAAGCCGCACGCGCGAAGGAATGCTGTTGACCGCGCCCGGAAACACTTCGCACACGCCCACCGTGCCCACGGTGTCGATGGCGCCAGTTGATTTGGCGGCGGCCTCGAGCGCCAGGATTAACTCCGCAGCGGCCGCGAGCGAATCCTTGCGACCCGGCATTAGCTTGCCGCCCGCATGTCCGCCTTCGCCTTCGATGAGGATGCGCAGGCTTGCCGGTGCGGCGATATGCGTCACCAGGCCCACGTCGATTCCTTCCGCTTCCAGAAAGGGTCCCTGCTCAATGTGCAACTCAACAAATTGGTGGAAGCGCCCCTTGGCAACTTTCACTGATTCCAGCGCGCCGCTGAAGCCCGCGGCTGCACGCAACTCTTCAAGGCCTTGGCCTTCTTTATCGCGCAAGGCCGAAGCCTGCGCCGGCGTGAGCACATCGGCCATCATGCGGCTGCCTAGGCAGCCAATGCCGAAGCGCGTCGGCTCTTCGGCCGTAAAAATCACCAGCTCGATCGATCGGCGCGGCTTGAGGCCAAGCTTCTGCAAAACGCGAATGGCTTCAAGTCCGCCGAGCACGCCAACGCATCCGTCATAGAGTCCTGCGTTGGGAATCGCATCGATGTGCGAGCCTGTGCCGACGGGTGCCAGAGTGGGATCACTGCCTTGCCAGCGCGCGAATGTATTGCCAATCGCGTCCTGAGTCACGGTGAGGCCGGCGGCTTCGCAAAGCTGCCGCACGTAGGTGCGCGCACGCATGTCCGCTTCGCTGAACACCACGCGCGTCACTACCGGAGGCTCGCCCTCCGAGATCTGTCCCAACGCAAGCAGTTCCGCGATGAGACCGTCGATTGAGAGTTGCGGGGAAGTGGCCATCGATTACGCTCCCAGTGGATGCCTGCGCCAGTCTTTGTAGATGAGGTACTTTGCGGGGCGCTTGCCGAGCGCGCCAAACCATTGCGGACAGTACGGGCCCATCCAGATAAAGTCGCCGGCTTCCACCGGATACCACGAGTCGCTGAGCTTGTAGATGCCGCCGCCTTCGAGCATCAGCAGGCCGTGCTCCATCACGTGAACTTCAACCAGGCTGAGCGCCGCGCCGGGATCGTACGTCATGGTGTTCACAGCAAAATCGTAGGACGGCCCATCGGGCATGAGCGAGCGAACTCGCAATCCCTTGTCACCCATGAGAGCTACGTCCGCAACTTTGCTCTCGTTGCCGATGACGACTTCTGGAGCGTCCGCATCCGGCTCTGACTCGTAGGGCTTTTCAATAACAGTCGCGCGCGAGGCAGTCAGTGCTCGCACTGTGTGAGGCGTGCCCTGCGGAAGATACGCATATCCATTCGGCGTTAGGATGTGCGTTTTTCCCGCAGCCTTCACTTCGAGCTTGCCGGAAAGGACGAACACAAATCGCTGCGCTGTTGTGGGTCCAAGTGTCCCCTTGGAGGCGAACTCGGCCGTCATCTGCGTAAACCACGCGCCGAGGCGCGGGGCGGCATGAATGACGAATTCCACGCCTGTAGCACCCGGAAGCGGCGTGCGAATAAAGGTATCCGGTGTTTGAAGCAGATGATCGGGCTTTAGACTGCTTCGTGTGGCACCCAGGTGTTGCATGTATGACCTCGCTGACAATTGTGTTGTTCGATTCTAGCGAATCTCCGCCGCTAGCCGCTCAAGAAATTTGCGGCCCACTTCGAGCGATGCTTCCACGTCTTCTTCCAGCACGGCTTCGTCGGGATGGTGGCTAAGACCCCCGGGACTGCGGAGAAAGAGCATAGCAGTGGGTACGCGTGCGGCCATCACCATCGCGTCATGTCCCGCACCGCTCGGCATCCTTTTCAGCGGCAAGCCGACAGCCTCAATCGCGTCGGCAAGGAACGACGTCAGGCGCTCGTCCATGGGAACTGCAGGCTGGTCCAGTTGGCGCGTGCGCTTCAGTTTCAGTTCGCGCCGCGCGGCAATTGATTCGGCGTTTTCAATCAACTTTCCGACGGCTTCCTTGCGCGTTGAATCGATCGCATGGCGAACATCCAGGCTCACTTTCACGGATCCGGGGACGACGTTGCCTGCATTGGGCTCGACGACTATCTTGCCAACGGTCGCAACCAGTCCGTCGGTCGCACACGCTCCCGCTTCAACTTTCGCAATCCACTCGGCAGCGGCAGACAATGCGTCACGACGTAGACGCATGGGCGTTGTGCCGGCGTGATTGGCGTGGCCGATAAATTCAAACGTGAGGCGCGTCTGGCCAACGATCGCTGTGACCGCAGCGACGCTCAGCCACTCCGATTCGAGCACCGGGCCTTGCTCGATGTGCACTTCGACGAAGCCGACTGCGCCTTCCGCCAACTCGGCCTCTCCTATTTGACCAGGATCGAGGCCGAAGGTGCGAATGGCGGCTTCAAGCGTGACGCCGTCGGCATCTTTCGCTTCGAGAAGATCCTCATCGAAACGGCCTGCAACCGCGCGGCTGCCGATGAAGGGCGTTCCAAAGCGCACGCCTTCTTCTTCAGAGAAGGCAATGATCTCTATACTGAGCGGCAGCTTCAGCTCTCGTGCAATCTCAACCCATTCCAGAGCGATGACCACGCCAAGCACGCCGTCGAAGGCGCCCGCGTCTGGAACGGTGTCGATGTGCGAGCCCATCACAAGGCGTTTGCCGCTCGAGTCTTGCGATTGCCAAAGCCCGCGCAGATTTCCTGCAGCATCCACATGCACCTGCATGCCGAGCGCTTTCATGCGCGCGCGCAGGTAGTCATGGACCTCGCGCACCGCCGGGGAAAGAAACCGGCGTGTAATGCGGCCGGGTTCTTCGGTCATGGTCGCAAGGTGACGGCATTCGTCGATGACGCGCTTCGCCTGTGCCTTCACGAGCGCACCAACTCTCGTCCACGCGCCTCGCCGGAAAATTGTCCATTGGCATACACCTGCTCGCCGCGCAGCCAGGTCTCTGCCACTTGCCCCTGCAACTGCGCGCCGAGGTAGGGCGAAAGCTTGTGTCGAAAATGCAGATGTTGCTCTTCTACGGTCCAGCGGGTGTCGGGTTCAAACACCGCGAAGTCCGCATCCGCGCCGACGGAGAGGATTCCTTTGCGTCCTCTTAATCGCGCTAACTTCGCGGGTCCGGCGGCCATCCACTCCCCGATTCTTTCAACGCCCAAACCGCGCTGCGTCATGCCCGTCCAAAGCACGGGGAGCGCTAGACCAAGGCTTGCAATACCGCCCCAGGCAAGATCCCATCGGCCTGTGTCGCGCTGTTTCATCGCCGAGGGACATGGCGAGTGATCCGTCGTCACAAAATCAATCAGGCCCGTTTCAAGCGCCTTCCACAATGCTTCGCGATTGGCCGCATCGCGGATCGGGGGCGCGCATTTGTATTCCGTAGCGCCGTCGGGAATTTCTTCGGCGGCAAACCACAGATACTGTGTGCACGTCTCGACCGTAATGGGCAGGCCGCGCTGGCGCGCATCGGCAAGCATCGGCAGTGCCTTTGCGCTCGCCAGGTGAACGATGTGAATGGGAGTCTTGAACTCTTCGGCTAAACGAATCAGCAGAGCAATCGCTTCGAGCTCGGCTTCATCGGGACGCGAAGCAAGGTAGGTGGAATATTTGCGCCAATCGGCATGCGCGGCGTTCAGCGCTTCGGTCGCAACGTTCACTGGGACGGCCACTTCCGCGTGCACCAAGAGCGGCAACCCACTGCCGCGCAATTTGTCCAGCGCAAGCCGAAGGTCGGCTTCATCTACCCATGCAAAGCCGTCGATTCCGGAATGAATCAGGAAGCACTTGAATCCCGGCACGCCGCAATCAATCAGCGACGGCAACTGTTCCGCATTGCCGCGCACCACGCCGCCCCACGCAGCCCAGTCTACCGAGGCCTTTCCGCTAGCCGCTTTGCGTTTTGCCTCCAGAGCCGATGCGTCGATCGTTTCCGGCATGCAGTTCAACGGCATATCGACGAGCGTGGTTACGCCGCCGGCGGCCGCAGCCTGCGTCGCGGTGGTAAAGCCTTCCCACTCCGTGCGACCGGGCTCGTTGATGTGTACATGCGAATCCACCAGGCCGGGCAACAGTACCTGGTCTCCGAAATCGTGCAGGCCGATCACCGAAGGAACCTGGTCCCAACCAAGCACGGCTGCGATCTTCCCGTTTTCCACGAGCAGCGTGGCGGGTTTTAGACCGTCAGGCATCAGCACCCTGGTCGAGCGAAAAGCGTTTGCCATACGTTCTTTACTTTCGCCTGTCGGGGATGCGAATAGCAAGTGCTGTGCGGAGCGCTGCCGTCGGGCAGCGAACGGAAGGATGCGCTAGTGCGTGGCAGGATAAGTGCGATACGCCACAATCTGCGCGTCGATCGGCGTGCCATTCAGATTTGTGGTCTTCAGCACCAATTCAAAATAGGGAAGCGACGTAACGTGCAGCATCTTCTCAAAGCGCGACAGCTGATCTTCTGACGTTAGAAAGTCGCCTGCGCCTTCCGTTGCCGCGGAGTCGGTGCCGGCAAGAATCAGCACCTTTCCAGACTGCTGAGGATTCGACAGGTACGAAATCACTGCATAACCGCCCGTCGTCGGCAGCGGCATCGATTCATAGCGAGCCTGTTCACCAGCCGCCGGCGCCTTGTTCTTGATGTAGTCGCGTGCGCGGTCGGTGTCGTACTCCGCTGTAAATGTCAGGCCATCGGCGAACAAGTCAACCCACGGATTTGATTTGCGCGCTCCGACCAGAATGATGTTGTCCTGCTTCACCAGTGCCGGCGTGTAGTCCCGCGCCGAGTAGAGACGGAAATTCTTACCAGGAGGATCAAGCTCCAGAATGCGCTGCGCCGCGCGAAAATCTCCAAGGCTGCCGTTGTTGCGCTGCATGATCATGGCGAGGTCGGCGCGCCGGTCCGGGCTCAGATTCGGAGTCTGCACTGTGTTCACAAAATTCCGGCTCAAATATTCGCTCAGCGGGATCGATCGCCTGGAAATGTCTTCGATCAAGGCAAAGGAGGTGTCGGCGAGGATGATGTCGGTATTTGGCTTGATGCCGAGAATTTCAGACCAGAACGCGGTCACTACGGGAGTACTTGGGACAGCGTTGCTGCTGATGGCGCGGCGCAAGGCGCGATTTGCCGTCCACAAATACAGGCAGCCTGCAGAGAGGGCTACGATCGCGAGGATGGAAAGTACCAGAAGTCGGCGCTCCACGCTCTTTGGCGCCGGGGAGGTTGATTGCTGGGGCGACGTCTCATGCACCACTTCGGCCAAAGGAGCCGGCAATTCCGAAGGCTGAATCTGCGGCTCAACAGTGCGTTGACGAAAGACCGGCTTGTAGCTGCCTCGCGGAATCTCCATCACCAGAGTTTCCGCGGCGCCATCCGAGGTAAAGTAGTCGTCGATGCGCTTGCGCAGCTCGGACGCATTCACACGAACAATATTGTCGAGGCTGGTGTCGTACTCCGCGGGACGGCCAAAGACCCTGGCTCCAATTTCCTGCTCGTGGATCTGGTCGAGGCCGTCCTTGATGGAGCGCTGCCCCACAAAAAACAAGAACTCACGGAGCCGTGTTGCGCGCCGCAGTTGGGGGCTTGCCACGATCCGTTCGAGCAGCGCCCAGCATGCCTCGGAATAGGGCATTTCTGCTTGAAGCGGCGCCGGTTCTGGCACTGGCTTGTTCATCGAGCCCCTTGGCGCATCGAAATCGGCAGGAAAAAGCATCTGCGAACAAGTGCTTTAAAAAAAGCACCATCCGACCATTCTTACAGTAAGGATTTTAGTCTATTTACGGCGAAGACATAAGAAAATCTATGGATTTCAACATCTCTCCCGGCCAGTCGCGCGACAGTGGATGATCGAGCCCGCGCCGATACGAATCCCATAGCATTGTTTCGTTGGAAAGAACGCACAAGCCACAAATTCGACACGGGTTCGCATAATTGCATCGTTCCAGGTCGAGCAGAAACTGGTCTCCCTGGAGCCGCAACATCTACCAATCTTTGTATTTTCAGATGGCGCAGAATCCGCGCGGAAGGATGGCCGATTGGCCAAGGAGCGCCCTAAATTCCGCTCAAGTTCGCATTCCGGACTCTTACAGTAAATTGACTTGTCCGGTCCTCAGGGTGCGAGCACTCTTCATGAGTAATTTCAAACAGACATTTCCCGCGCTCAAATCAGCACTCGCCCGTTATCGAGCCAAATCCTGGACCCCCAGGTCAACCACAACGCATGCAAAAGGAGTATCTATGAACTCAATTTTGGAGATGCCAGTATTACGTCGGAAGCTGCGGTTACTCGAGTCAGCGACTGTTACAAGATTCGCGACCCTTCTGGCTGGATTCGTGCTGTTCGTCCTTCTTGCCGCGACGTCCAATCTGACGGCGCAGGGCATTACTGGATCGATTACCGGCACGGTCACCGATCCGAGCGGCGCGGTGATTGGCGGGGCGACGGTGACCATTCGCCAGACCGCGACCAATGAAGCGCGCAATGTCGTCACTTCCAATGCCGGCACTTACACCGTCACGCAATTGCAACCCGGCGCTTATACCGTGAAGGTGGAGAAGGCCGGTTTCAAAGCTGCGGAGCAGAAGGGCATCACGCTCGTCATCGACCAGGTGGCGCAGATCAACATTCAGCTCACGGTCGGTTCGCAGGCTGAGAGCGTTGAAGTCACCACAACCGGCCCCGTGATCCAGACCGAGGATTCTTCCATCGGTCAGGTCATCGATTCCCAAGCCATCCAGAACACGCCATTGAATGGCCGCTTAAGCGTCATGGGCCTGATTGCCCTCGCGCCTGGCATGCAGGGCGTGGGCGCGCAGGACCAGATGGCGACCCGCGGCCTGACGTTTGCCGCCGGCACCGGCAGCCGCAATACCTATGGCGGCCTGGGCGTGACCTTTGACGGCGTCATCAACAAGGAAGTGACGTTGCAGCGCGGCGAGCCTGAGATTCCTTCGCTCGATGCTCTGTCGCAGTTCAAGGTACTCTCGACCGGCGCACCGGCGGAGTTCAACGAGCCCACCCAGATCATCGTGGTTTCGTCGAGCGGCGCCAACGCTTTCCACGGCGAGCTTTTCGAATTCAACCGCTCCAAGGGAACCTCGGCAAAGCCTTACTTCAATGGCAGCTCGGTCCGGCCGCCCTATGAGCGTAATGAGTACGGCGGCAATTTCTCCGGTCCCATCCTGATTCCGCACGTTTACAACGGCAAGGATCGGTCCTTTTTCTTCTTCGCCTACGAGGGCTTCCATCTCACGCAGTCTTCGCCAAAATCCACGCAAGAGCCCACAACGAAGATGCGTTCGGGCGACTTCAGCGAGTTCCTCGATTCCAGCGGCAACTGCGCCAAGGGTTCGGCCTACTACTGCATCTTCAATCCGGTGACGGGGACAAAGTTCGCCGGCAACATCATCCCATCCGGGCTGAACACGGTTTCCTTGGCCCTGATGAACAATCTCATGCCGAAGCCGACCAGCAGCGGAACCGGCACCAACACCTTTGAGAACGTACCCTACACCAGCCAGGTCGAGCGCATTTCTCTGCGCGCCGATCATCGCTTTAACGACAACAACAGCATTCGCTTCACCTGGCTGCGGGCCTTCTACGGTCCCAACGCGACCGTTGGCAACGACAGCCTGCAGGGCGGAAACTCGGGCGACGGCGAGCATAACTCGCAGTTCATTCTTGGCTATACGCATACCTTCTCGCCCACACTAGTGGCGGACATCAACGGCGACTTCTTCCATCTGCCTATCTATCGGACTCCGCAGAATGTGGGCACCAAGTGGGAGTCGATCATCCCCGGCCTGAGCACGCAATTGATCGAGGGCGCGCCGCAGATCACCATCACCAACATCCAGTCGATCTCCGAGTCCGGTTCAAAGGACCTCGAACAGGTGGGTCAGATCAATGGCTCCATCACCAAGGTGCTGGCGCGGCACACGCTCAAGTTTGGCGTGTCTTACCTTTATGACAACCACTGGAACATGTCGGCGCAGAGCCCGCAGCGCGGAGCCTACAACTTTGGCGGTCAGTATACGAAGAACGCGGCGGACACGACTGACAACACCGGCATTGCCTTTGCGGACTTTCTGCTGGGCATCCCAACCACAACCGGGCAAGCCACGCCAGCCTTCCTGCCGACACGCAACATCTCAAGCCAATGGGCAGGCTACGTCCAGGACGACTGGAAGCCGATCCCCAAGCTGACCATCAACGCCGGCGTCCGCTACGACCTGCAATGGTTTGAACCAGGGCCCTACAACCAGAATGCTCTCTGGGATCCGGCGCTGAGCAAGGTTGTTGTTTTTGGAAGCAGCTATCCTTCCGCCGTAATTCCGCAGTACCAGACCCTGTTGGTCAACAACAATCTACTCACGCTGTCTTCGTCGGCTGGAATTTCCAACAACCCCTTCTCGTTCCTGGGGCGGCCCGACAAGAACATTGCGCCCCGTCTTGGCTTTGCCTATCAAATTGCGCCGAATACAGTGATTCGTGGCGCGTTTGGCCTCTATTTCAACCTTCTGCCGGCTTCGTACATGGGCGCCATGTTTGGTCAGTTGCCCTTTACGGCAAGCCTCACTTACACCAATACGACTCCCTACAATGCAGCCACTACCTTCACCATGAGCAATCCGTTCAACGGCACAGGCAGCGCGGGCGGTCGCCCCGGTGTCAATGCCGCGCATCCGCTGGTGACTCCGTATACCGAGGAGTACAACCTCGCACTCGAACACCAGTTCGGACGCGGCCTGGATGTGCGCGCGGGCTATGTGGGCCAGCACAACCTGAAGCAAAACAACTACGGTGGAAGCGGAAACTATGCGCCGAACCTGAACTATGCGGATCCGTTTGACATCACCAAGACCGCCGCGGCCCAGGCGCCCTACCCGGTACTGGGTACCATTCCCTACAACCTCGACCCGCTCTTTCACAGCACGATGGACTCGCTTCAGGTCGGCGTGCATAAGCAGTATTTGCATGGCATCGCCTTCGGCGCTGAGTATCAGTGGACCCGCGTCCTCGGCACTGAGAACCTTGAGGATCCCTCAGGAAAGCATCCGCAGGATTCTTACGGCAACATCAGCGGCATCACCCCGAATGTGCTCCAGCTCAACTACTCCTATGCGCTGCCCATGGGTAAAGGGCAGTTACTCTTCGCGAATGCCGGTGGCCTCGCCAACGAGATCGTGGGAGGGTGGGAACTCGCCGGGGTTGTGAACTGGCAGAGTGGACAGCCCTTCTCGGTTAGCTATACAGCGGCACCCTCCAGCGCGTTTCCGGGCGTGGTCAGCGGTCGCGCCAACGTGAAAACGGGTGTATCGCTGTATCCGGCCAAGAAGACGAAAGCTCAGTGGTTCAACCCGGCGGCATTTACTGCTCCGACAGATGCGAGCGGCAATCCGGGTGGCGTCTACGGTACCAGCGCTTACGACATGCTATGGGGGCCACATTTCCAGGACTGGGACATGAACCTGAAGAAGAATCTGCGCTGGGGCGATCACTACAACGTGCAGCTTCGCGCCGACTCTTTCAACATCTTCAACCATCCGAACTTCGCCACTCCCAATGCGAACATTTCCAACTCCAACGTTGGAACTGTGACCGGAATCTCCGGAACGCCGAGCTACGAGGCGCGCACGCTGGAGTTCGCGGCAAAGTTCAACTTCTAACCCGCAAACCGGACAAGCAGGGGAACTGCCTCCGTCAGAGCTGATACAGGCTCTGGCGGAGGACCTTCTTGAAGAATCCGTCCGGCAAACTTTCCATTGTGCCCGTGAAGCAGCAACTTCGCCGTCGGGTGTTCACGTTCGCGCTGATGGCGCTATTTTTTGTGCCTGAAATTCCTGGAATCGATACCTCGGAGAAGCAATGAAGAATCGTAAACAGATCGGCCTCGCGCTGGTGGTTCTGGCTTTCGGAGCGGCTGCGCACGCAGCGTCGCACCACGTCAGCACGGCGACCATGAACAAGAACACGCGGGAACTTTTCCAGCAATCCATGGCCATGGACGACCTTTTTTACGATCCAGCCGTGAAGCTGGTGAAGAGCCCAAGCGCCAGTCCACGGCGCGCCGCAACGGGATCGACGTATCACATGGTCAGGGAGTCAAGCTGGTACGCACTGGGACTGCTAGTGCGCGATGCGCCTGGCGATCGCCAAAGAGCCGCCGACATCCTTGACGCTGTTCTCAAGCAGCAGTACCTCACGCAAGGAACGCCTTGGTACGGCACCTATCGCCGTGCCCCGGAGGAGAAAGATCCCGAACCCAATGCCGTGATGTGGCGCAACTTCGATCCCAACTGGCGCACGTTCATTGGCACAACGTTTGAGATGATTCTCATCGAATATCCGGACCGCATCTCGCCCGAATTATCGAAGCGCATGTACGAAGCCATCGATCGCGCCATTGAAGGGGAGATCGCCGAGAAGCGTCTTCTGCCTTCGTATTCGAATATCGCCCTGATGTATGGAGCGCTGTGGGATTTTGCCGCAACGCACGACAAGCGCGACGACTGGAAGCAGCAATCGAAGGACTGGACCGAGGCCGTTTACAAGCTCTACAAGCAATACGGCGCTTTTTTTGAATACAACTCGCCCACGTACTGCGGTGTCGATATATATGGCCTCGCTCTTTGGCGCAACTACGGTTCCACTCCGCGCATGCGCTCCATCGGAAGCGAGATGGAGGCCGGCATGTGGCGCGACCTTGCCGTCCTTTATCAGCCCGAGCTGCGTAACCTCTCCGGCCCCTACGACCGCTCCTATGGCATGGATATGGAAAGCTACGTGAGCGTGGTTGGAGTGTGGATGCGCACGGTGCTGGGTGAAAAGTATGCGCCGCTAGCGCCCATTGGCCCCACCACCGACCACATGCCCGATATCTGGTTCGCTCCCCACATGGCCATTCTCGGCACAAAGATTCCCGCCGACGCGTTCAAGCAGATGAACACGTTTACGGGCGAGCATCTGGTGCGCCAACAGATTACCGCTGACCGCATCGCGACGGCATGGATCGGCAAGCACGTGATCTTTGGTGGCGAGTCTACCAACAAGACCAAGGATGCCGGCATGGGTTCACAGTTTCATCCGGCAACCATCCAGTGGCGCACGCCCTCCGGCGAAATCGGATTTGTGCAACTGGTGCAAGCCCCCGCCATTGACGCAACCGCCGACAAGAAGGGAATCACCATCTCCACCACCGGCAACGTCCGCATCCGGATTCACGCCAAAGGCCTCACGCAGGCGGGCGTCACCGCCGCTGGCTGGGAGCTGCCGGGGTTAAAGGTCGCCGTCACCAGTGACAACAAGAACTTCACCGCGGACAAGACGGGTGATGATGTTTACCTTGTGTACTCCGGCATCAGCAACATGCGATGGGAGATCACGCCCGTGGAGTAGCGGTTCCTAAGCATTCGGTTTTTCGGCCCATGTCCTGAGGTCGAACACGCCCGGCGCATCCTTCTCAAGCGAGTCGTTTCCGCTTGAAGAATTCGCGCCGGGCTTCTTGTTTTGGCTTTGCTCTAGTCCGTAGCGCAAGTCTCCAGACCGGGCCCCCGGCGAGCGCGCATTTGGCTTGTGCGAGTGAAAGATCAGCGCTATAACTTGACGGCCAATTCGTCCAATTGTGTGAGGCAGGTTCCCCATCCCTGATGGAAACCCATCGCCTCATGCTTTGCGCGATCCTCGGAATTCTTGTGTCGGACCAGAGCACGGTAGCGAGTACCGCCCTCGACCGGCTCCATCGTAATGTCGGCCGTCATAAACGTCTCCGCATTCGGTCTGAATTGAGGGCCGAGACCGTCGGTGAAGACGAGGCGCTTTTCCGGTTCCACCAGGAGGATGCAGCCGGGCTTGCTGGGAAAAGCCTGCCCGTCCGGCGACTGCATCACGATATTGAATGCGCCACCGGGCTCCAGGTTGAGGTCTACCGTCGCAACGCTGAACGGCTTGGGTGCAAACCACTGCTGAAGCAGCTCCGGCGTGGTCCATGCCCGCCAGAGCTGCGCAGGACTGGCCTTCACGACACGTTCGAGTAGAAGGTCGAGCTCGTTATTTATTTCCATCGGTCTTTTCCCTTTCGGCGAGAGTTTCTACAAAGGCATCGAGCTGGTTCAGGCGAGTGGTCCACATGCCGCGCTCTTTTTCGATCCAGGTCTGTGCTGACGCTAGAGCATCCAGACGCAGCTCACACATTCGGACACGGCCCTTCTTGCGAGATACCACGATCTTGCTGGCCTCAAGAACACGAAGGTGCTTCATGAAGCTGGGCAGCGCCATGCGATGACGCTGCGCCAGATTCCCAACGCTGGCTGGGCCACTAGCGAGTTGCGTGATAACCGCGCGGCGGGTGCCATCTGCCAGCGAATGAAACACGCGATCAAGGTTAGCCATAGAGCTAACTATCGCGCCGTCGCTCGCGCGCTGTCAAGACAATTATCCATTTGGCTAAGTTTTTATGGAGACACCCGGATTTGACTTCCCGCGCGCCGCAGGACGGGAATTGGGAACTGGCCGCATTTGAGATAATTTGGCGGGTACACTAAGGTCAGGTGGTTGCGGTCTTTCCTAGTGTGCCGATGCACATCCGGCGCCAGCGCAAATTACGAGTCAAAAACCCGAATCGAGTACAGGAGCAGATCATGTTGGTTGGTCATTCCATTGTCAATGGCGAGACCCGAAAGGGAAGTGGATCGGAATTTGCGGGCTTGGACCCGGTTACCGGAGCGAAGCTCGAGCCGGTGTACCACTCCGCCACCGCCGAGGATGTTGCGTTCGCTGCGACCCTGGCCGGCGAAGCCTTCGACACCACCAGCAAGCTTTCCGGCACCGAGAAGGGCCGCTTTCTGCGCCATATCGCCGACGGAATCGACGCCATCGCAGCGGAAGTGGTCGCGCGGGCCCACCAGGAAACCGCTCTGCCCGAGGCGCGCCTCAAAGGCGAGGTAGGCCGCACTGTGAATCAGTTGCGGATGTTCGCCGGCATGATTGAGGAAGGCTCGTGGCTGATGGCCCGCATCGATCCGGCGCTGCCCGATCGCAAGCCTCTGCCTCGCGCCGACATCCGCTCCGTGCTGCGTCCGATCGGCCCCGTGGCCGTGTTCGGCGCAAGCAATTTTCCGCTGGCCTTCTCGGTGGCCGGTGGCGACACAGCCTCCGCCTTCGCAGGCGGCAACCCGGTGATCGTCAAGGCGCACTCGGCGCATCCCGGCACCAGCGAATTGATCGGCCAGGTCATCGCTAACAGCGTCAAGGCCTGCGGCCTGCCCGCCGGAACCTTCGCCTTGCTCTTCGGTTCAGGAGCGCAGGTCGGCGGCGAACTGGTCAAGCATCCTGAGGTCAAGGCGGTCGGCTTCACCGGTTCTCTCTATGCCGGCAAGGCGCTTATGGAACTCGCCGCTGCACGCCCCGAGCCCATCCCCTGCTTTATGGAGATGAGCAGCATCAACCCCTTGTTCGTGCTGCCGGAAGCGCTGCGCACGCGCCCGGCGCAAATTGCCGCAGGGCTGTTCGGGTCGTTCACGCTCGGCGTCGGCCAGTTCTGCACCAAGCCTGGTCTCATCTTTCTGCCTCGCAACGAATCGGCCGATCAACTCGTCGCCGAACTCGTAACCCTTGTGCAGAAAGGCTCAGCATCGCCGATGCTCACTGAGGGCATCTGCAAGAGCTACAAGGCGGGGATCGCGAATCGTGGCGCCAATGCACGCGTCGCCCTGCTCGCAGAGCCTGCTGCGGCCGCAGACGCAGCCAAAGGCCATGTCTCGCCGGTACTGTTTGAAGTCACTGCCAAGGATCTCCTCGACGAGCCGGATCTGGCGCTTGAAATCTTTGGCCCCAGTACGCTCGTGGTTCGCTACGCCGACAAGAAAGAACTGCTCGCTCTCACCCGCGATCTCGAAGGCCAACTCACGGCAACTCTGCACGGAACCGAAGCCGATATCGCCGCCTTCGCCGACCTCATTTCCATTCTTGAGCGCAAGGCCGGCCGGCTTGTCGTCAACGGATTTCCCACCGGAGTGGAAGTCTGCCACGCCATGGTTCATGGCGGACCCTATCCCGCCACCAGCGACAGCCGCCACACTTCGGTTGGCAGTCAGGCCATCTTCCGTTTTGTGCGGCCAGTCTGCTACCAGGATTTTCCGCAAGCCGCGTTGCCGACAGAGCTCAAGGATGACAATCCGCTCGGCATTCTGCGCCTGGTAGACGGCGTCTACACGCGCGACGCGGTTCACCGCGGATAGATATACTGTCTCGTTGAAAGGGAACTCCCATCGCAAACATCTCGATCGAATCGGTGCTGGAGACGCAGGATCCCAGCCTTCTAAGCGTGGCCACGCATGCGCAGGGGCCGGCCGGCGCGCTGCCCATCTCCGCCGAGATGCTGCTCACGGAGCCCTCGGGAAATCTCTTTGGCCTATCGCAGAACGCCGGCATGGGGTGGGAGCCGAATCGACTCCTCGATCCGGAATTCCTCATCCTCAGTACGCATGGCGGACTCCGCGCTGAAAACGGAGAAGCCATCGCGCTCGGCTTCCACACCGGACACTGGGAAGTGGGCCTGCTTGTTGCCGAGACCGCGCGCGAGTTGAAAGCTCTTCGCGCCGTTCCGTTTGCCGGAGCCTGCACCGACCCCTGCGACGGACGCACGCAGGGCACAGCTGGCATGTTGGACTCGCTGCCTTACCGCAACGACGCCGCCATCGTGTTTCGCCGCCTCATGCGCTCGCTGCCCACCAGCAAGGGCGTCATCGGCATCGCCACATGCGACAAGGGTCTGCCCGCCATGATGATGGCGCTGGCCTCTTCCGGCAGCAAGCCTGCCGTTCTGGTTCCCGGCGGCGTAACGCTGCTGCCGGAGTCGGGCGAAGACGCGGGCAAGATTCAATCCATCGGCGCGCGCTATGCGCAAAAGCAGATCACGCTGGAATACGCGGCCGACGTTGGCTGCCGCGCATGCGCATCTCCCGGCGGAGGGTGTCAGTTCCTGGGCACTGCTGCCACGTCGCAAGTGGTAGGCGAAGCGCTCGGGCTCGCGTTGCCCCACACCGCGCTCGGGCCCTCGGGACAACCCATCTGGCTGGATGCTGCGCGCCGCGCCGGCCGCGCCATAATGCGCATGCACCAGACACACCTCGGCACGCGGGACATTCTCACCGACGAGGCCATCCGTAATGCGATGGTGGTCCATGCGGCCTTCGGCGGATCCACCAATCTGCTGCTCCACATCCCTGCTATTGCCTACGCGGCCGGGCTCAAGCGCCCCACCGTCGCCGACTGGACCGAGGTCAATCGCCTGGTGCCGCGCATCGTCGATTCGCTGCCCAACGGCCCCTATGCCACCGTGCAGGTTTTCCTGGCGGGGGCCGTGCCCGAAGTGATGCTTCATCTGCGCGAAGCCGGCCTGCTCGACACCTCGGTCAAAACGGTCAGCGGAGAAACGCTCGACGCAAACCTCGACTGGTGGAAGCAGAGCGAACGGCGTCAGGCCCTGCGCCGCGAGTTAACGCAGCGCGACGGCATCGATCCCGACGACGTCCTGATGTCGCCCGATCGCGCCGCGAAAAAAGGCCTCACTTCGACCATCTGTTTTCCCGTCGGCAATCTCGCGCCGGAAGGCTCGGTCATCAAGAGTACAGCCATTGATTCCTCGCTCGTCGACGAAAACGAAGTCTACCGTCATGTTGGCCCCGCCAAGGTCTTCGTCACGGAAGAAGCCGCTATCAAAGCCATCAAGAGCGGCGATGTGGCGCGTGGCGATGTGCTCGTGCTCATATGCGGTGGCCCGGCCGGCGCCGGCATGCAGGAGATTTACCAGATCACCGCCGCGCTCAAGCAGCTTCCGCACTGCAAGCACGTCGCCTTGCTTACCGATGCGCGCTTCAGCGGCGTTTCCACCGGCGCATGCATCGGCCACGTTTCGCCGGAGGCGCTCGCCGGCGGGCCCGTCGGCAAAGTGCTCGATGGCGACCAGATCGAGATCGTCATCGATCGCAAATCGCTGGACGGCTCCGTCCACTTGGTCGGCGAGGCCGCCAGAGTTTTCGGCGCAGACCAGGGAACGCGGGTGCTCGCCGCTCGTTCCTCGCGCCCCGACCTCAAGCCTCACCCCCAACTGCCCGACGACACGCGGTTGTGGGCTGCGCTGGTGCAGGCCAGCGGCGGCGTGTGGGGTGGTTGCATCTACGACGTCGATAAAATCATTTCCAAACTGGAGAAGAATTCGTGAAACTCTACCGCACCACCACCGGCATCTACATCGAACGCGACAGTGAATATTTTCTTGTTCCCGAAGCCAATTTTGACGCGCTCGTCACGCACGAAAATCTCTACGCCTATCTCCAGTCCGTCGCCCACGGTAACGCTGCCCCCGATTTCTGGTCCGCGCAGATTCTCGCGCCCATTGGCACGCAGGAAGTGTGGGCCGCGGGCGTCACCTATTACCGCAGCCGCAGCGCACGCATGGAAGAGTCCAAGTCGGCCGGCGGAGGCGACTTCTACGACCGCGTCTACTCCGCAGACCGCCCCGAGCTCTTCTTCAAGTCCACGGCCAGCCGCGTCGCCGGCCCCGGCAGCCACGTTCGCATTCGCAGCGACGCCAAATGGAACGTACCCGAGCCGGAGCTCACGCTGCTCATCAACCAGCGCGGCCAGATTATCGGCTACACCGTCGGCAACGACATGAGCTCGCGTGACATCGAGGGCGAAAACCCGCTCTATCTTCCGCAGGCAAAAGTCTACGACCGTAGTTGCGGCCTCGGCCCCTGCATCCTCGTCACGCCTGAACCCCTGCCAACTACCACGCCCATTCGCCTCGAAATTCTTCGCGGCGGCACGGCGGCGTTCTCCGCGGAAATCACGCTCGCCGAGCTTAAGCGCGCGCCCACACAACTTGTCGAATATCTCTTCCGCGACAACAGCTTTCCCTCGGGCGCATTCCTCATGACCGGCACCGGCATCGTTCCACCCGACTCGTTTACGCTGGCCACGGGCGACCGAATCCGCATCACCATCGACCCCATCGGCACGCTCGAAAACAACGTGATCCAGGGGAGTTGAGTTGACCGGCTTGCGGCTCGCTATTCCCCAAACGGGGCATGACAGATCTGGTGCCAGCGCCTAAATTCGCTGTCCTGTAACAGTCTGTAGTGCACAATAGGAAGATATCGGGGAGACGCCGACGTGCCACGCATCCACTTTCATCAACAACTCGCGGAACTGAAAGACAAGCTCATGGCCATGGCCGCGTTGGCGCAGCAGGCCGTCGAGTCTGCCGTGGACGCCTATCTTCAGCGCGACAAGGGACTGTGCAAGTACGTCAAGCAGAACGAGACCGCCATCAACACGGCGCAGCGCGAACTCGACGAGATGGCCTACGAACTGCTCGCCAAGGAACAGCCGATGGCCATCGATCTCCGCTTCATCCTTGCCGTGATCAAGATCAACGGCGACCTTGAGCGCATCGGAGACCAGTCCATGGGCATCGCGCGCCGCACCAAGGAAACGCTCAACATGGAGGAGATCGATCTCCCCGTGGACTTTGCTGCCATGGGCGAGTTTGCCGGCCGCATGATTCGCTCGGCGGTGCAGGCACTCCTCGAAGGGGACGCGGCTCTGGCGGAATCGGTTCGATCGATGGACGACGAAATCGATCGCATGAATCGTCTGGCGCACGCTGATCTGCTCAAGATGATCCAGGAGAAGCCTCAGTTCACCCCGCAAGCCATGAAGGGCATCCTGGTCGCCAAGAATCTTGAGCGCATTGCCGACCACGCGTCGAATATCGCCACCGATGTCATCTTCTGGGTTCGCGGCGCCGACGTCCGCCACCAGCTCAGCATGTCGATGGATTGAGTTCAGTTTCTGCACACAGCAAAAGCCGGACCTCGATCGAGGTCCGGCTTTTTGCTGTTTGAATTTCGGGTGCCCCAGGTCCCCCGTCCGCCGCGGCGGACGGCACCTAGGAAAGAAGAAACAACTAGACGCCGATCACGGCGCAAAGCTCCTTCACCGCCGCAGCGCTCTTCTTTAGCGCCGCATCTTCCTCCGCGGTCAGCTTGATCTCGATGATCTTTTCAAGCCCGGCCGCGCCCAACTTGCACGGCACGCCAATGTAGTAGCCGCTGATGCCGTACTCGCCCTCGAGGTATGCCGCGCAGGGAAGAATTTTCTTCTTGTCCTTGAGAATGGCCTCGGTCATTTCGACCGCAGCCGCTGAAGGCGCGTAGAAGGCGCTGCCTGTCTTGAGATACTTCACAATCTCCGCACCGCCGTCGCGCGTGCGCTGCACGATCGCTTCAAGACGGTCGGGCGCGATGAGTTCGGTAATCGGAATACCCGCCACTGTGGAGTACCGCGGCAGGGGAACCATGGTGTCGCCGTGGCCGCCCAGCACAAACGCGGTCACGTTCTCCACGCTCACATTCAACTCCTCGGCGATGAACGTGCGGAACCGCGCCGAATCCAGTACGCCTGCCATGCCGATCACGCGCTCGCGATTAAAGCCGGCCTGGCGGTAGGCGGCCTGCGCCATCGCGTCCAGAGGATTCGAAACGATAATCAGGATCGACTCCGGGGACTGCGCCACCACCTTCGTCACCACGTCTGACATGATCTTGAAGTTGGTGTTCAGCAGATCGTCGCGGCTCATGCCCGGCTTGCGCGGAATACCCGCTGTAATGATCACGATGTCAGAGTTGGCCGTGGCCGCGTAGTCGTTCGCGCCCACCACGTTCACATCGCGCTTTTCAATCGGCATCGCTTCCATCAGGTCCAGCGCCTTGCCCTGCGGTACGCCTTCCACCACGTCGATCAGCACCACATCGGCGAGTTCCTTGGCTGCAATCCAGTGTGCAGCCGTAGCGCCCACGTTGCCGGCGCCGACAATACTTACTTTCTTCCGCATTGTTTTCTCCTCGGGATACACCGTTCCCTGTGTTATTCGCTGTTATTTACATTCTTCCCATCACGCGGCCGTCCATTGAAAGCACAGCCCGAAACCGTCGGGATCGTGCAGGTACATTTGCTTCATGCCGTAGTGCGCTACCTGTGGAGGCCGATCAACAACAACGCCTTTCGCAGCGAACTCCGCATAGGCCCCATCCACATCCGGACAGCCAAAATACAGACACGTGTCGCGATGCTTCCGCTCGCGCAGGTAATCCTCAAGCGGCGGCCGTTCCTCGTCGAACTCGAAGGCCGTGTTCAACATGATCTCAGCGGTGCCCAGCCGCAGCATGCACCAGTGAAAGCGATCCTTGTCGCCGCCGCGATGCGGAGACATATTCACCAGCTCAAATCCCAACTGGTCGCGATAGAAACGGATCGACGTAGGCATATCGTAGACCTCGAAGTAGGGACAGACGCCTTGAACTTCAATCGCCATTCTCGATCCTGTTGTTTACGCTAACTCCGCTAACGCCGCGAGCACTGCTGCCCTACATATTGCCGATAATGCGCGTAGCAAACTCGCTCGTACCAACCTTCGTCGCGCCTGCAGTCTGCCGTTCAAAATCGTAAGTCACAAACTTCTGCTGGATGGTCTTTTCGAGCGAGTCCTCAATCAGCTTCGCCGCTTCCTTCCACCCGATAAAGTCCAGCAGCATCACGCCCGACAGAATCACCGAGCCGGGATTGATCACGTCCTTGTCCGCGTACTTGGGAGCCGTTCCGTGCGTGGCCTCGAACACCGCGAAGCCGTCGCCAATATTCGCGCCCGGAGCAATGCCGAGTCCGCCAACCTGTGCCGCGGCCGCATCGGAGATATAGTCGCCATTCAGATTGGTGGTTGCCAGAATGCTGTAGTCGGAAGGCCGAATAATGATCTGCTGGAAGATCGAGTCCGCAATGCGGTCGTTCACCAGGATCTTTTTCTTCCATGCGCCGTTGCCGTGCGTCTTGCCAATGGAGTCGAGCACGCCTTTGATTTCGGCGTACAGCTCGTCGCGGAAGGCCTGGTTGCCGAACTCAAGTCCGGGCTCAATCAGCGCAGCGTTTTCTTCGATGGTGATGTTGGGATTCGCGTCGACATTGCCCAGAATCCAGCTCTCGCGCTCGGTCACGGTATGCTCGCGGAACTCCTCCACTGCCACCTCGTAGCCCCACTCGCGGAATGCGCCTTCGGTAAACTTCTGGATGTTGCCCTTGTGCACCAGCGTGACCGTCTTGCGGCCTGTCTCCAGGGCTTGCTTGAGGGCATACCGCACCAGTCGCTTCGTCCCAAAGATCGAGATCGGCTTGATGCCCACGCCCGAGTCCGCGCGCACTTGCTTCTTGCCGCCCTTCAGGAGATCGTTGTTCAAAAAGTCGATAAGCTTGGCCGCGTCCGCCGAGCCCTGCTTGAACTCGATGCCCGAGTACACGTCTTCGGTGTTCTCGCGGAAGATCACGATGTCAACATTCTCCGGATGCTTTACCGGGCTCGGCACTCCCTGGTAATAGCGCACCGGACGCACGCAGGCGTATAGATCGAGCAACTGGCGCAACGCCACGTTGAGCGAGCGAATGCCGCCGCCCACAGGCGTGGTCAGCGGTCCTTTGATCGACACGCGCAGGTCGCGCGCCGCAGCCACGGAGTCGTCCGGCAGCCATGTGTTGAACTGGCGAAATGCCTTTTCGCCGGCGAAGATTTCAAACCACTGAATGGCGCGCTTGCCGCCGTAGGCCTTTTCCACCGCCGCGTCAAAAACCCGCTGAGACGCCTTCCAGATGTCGCGGCCCGTGCCGTCACCTTCAATGAAAGGGATGATGGGATTGTCAGGAACTTCAAACTGGCCGTTCTTGTAGTCAATGGGCTTGCCGGACTTAGGCAATTCCAGCCCGTTATACGTGGTTTGCATGATGTTGGGGTGTCCCTTTCCTGTGAGGCTTCAAGGAGAAGGCTAACATCCGCAAATTACAGGTGGCAATTGCGACACATCAATATGCGGAATCTACTGCTCGTCGCCCGGCCCTCTCGGAATCTCGCCCCTGACGCCATCGCCGTCAAAGCGCGGAATGCCGAAGTGGCCGCGCAGATGGAGCAGGTCAACCGGGCTGAGGTTGCCGGCTACCGTCACCAGCGTCAGGCTCTTGCGGGTTTCGGCCAGCACCACCGCGCCGCGCAAATTCGTCCCATCCATTACCAGCCACACATCGGTGGTGCCCGTATGTAAAGGGCCGCCGGCGTTGCTGGTGGTCACTACGTGCTTCCATCCGCGCAGGTGATAGGCCTGGCGAACCGCGTCCACTTCGCCCGGATCGGCAATGCCCTCGCCGCCGAAGCGAAACGTATGCACGCTTACGCCGTCCAGCTTGTTCATGGAATGCCGCAGCTCATCGTCGTCGCTGGCCACCAGTCCGGCGACTGCGCCCAGCATCGTGCGATCCAAAGTGAAGCTGGATTTCATGGCGGCCTGCGCGCTCAGGTCGGCCAGCGCCGGAGGGACCCATTCCAACACGACCGGCCCCTGTCCGGGATCGGCCACACGAGCCATGGGTGAGCCAGCCTGCTGCATGGGTGCCTGAGCCAGTACACTTCCGCCGCCTACAGCCGCGCACAGAACCGGAATTCCGAAAAGCACGATTCTTCTCATTTCGGAGTGAACACGAGATCCCAAGAAAAGTTACGTTGCGCCGGAGATTCTTCTCAGAATCGCGCAAATCTCCCATCTGGAGATCGTCCAAGGCGACCGCTCTGCCCGAATGCGAGACCGCCAAAATCGCCCGCCAAGCCTTCCGCGCATGAACCGTTGATGAAAATACGTGTTTTCCCGCGTAGGGCCACCTGAATGCGATAAACTCATGCGGGTGACCTGTACAAGAATCACACTTTTTGAACACACGGAGGCTACATAGAAATTGGGAAAAAGCATGGTCCCGAAGAAGATCTTTTTTACCAAGGGCGTAGGCAGGCACAAGGAACGCCTGACCTCCTTTGAGCTGGCACTTCGGGATGCGGGAATCGCTTCTCAGAATCTCGTCCGCGTCTCTTCCATCTTTCCGCCTCAGTGCAAAGTAATAACGCGTAAGGAAGGCCTCAAGTATCTGGATGACGGCGAAGTGGTCTTTTCGGTGATTGCCGAGAACTCTACCCGTGAGGCGCACCGGCTAATCGTATCGAGCATCGGCGTTGCCATCCCAGCGGATCGCAACACCTACGGCTATCTGAGCGAGCACCATAGCTTTGGCGAAACCGAAGACCAGGCAGGCGAATACGCTGAAGAACTGGCTGCGGAAATGCTCGCCACCACGCTCGATGTGGACTTCGATCCCGACACCAGCTGGGACGAGAAGAAGGAGATCTACCGAATCTCCAACAAAATCGTCCGCACCAGCAACATTACCCAGTCTGCCGTCGGCGACAAGCGTGGCAAATGGACCACCACCATCGCCGCCGCGGTCTTGATTCTGGACGAGTAACAGCAGGCTCTCGTCGAACTTTTTTGAGGGCCAATCCCGCCAGCGGGGTTGGCCTTCTCGCATCAACTTTCGGTTATTGACCGTACGGTCTCGTATCAAGATGGGTGCCCCATCCAAGCCACGTAGTTGTTTTTGTGGCTTGGGTGGGAAAACATGCACTCGACCCCAAAGAAATCCATGACCAACAAACGCAAATATCGTGTAGGCCTCGTGCAGATGCGCATGGGCGCGGATCCGGAGGCAAACTTTGCTTCGGCCGTCGCGCACATTCGCGACGCCGCTCGCCAGGGCGCAAACATCGTTTGCCTGCCTGAGCTATTCCAGACCCAATACTTCTGCCAACGGGAAGACACGCACCTCTTCGATCTCGCCGAGGCCATTCCTGGCCCTTCCACGGCGCGCATCGGCGAACTGGCGCGCAAACTCGGCGTGTCCATCATCGCCTCGCTTTTTGAGCGCCGTGCCGCGGGCCTTTATCACAACACCGCCGTGACCCTTGGCACCGATGGAGAGCTGGCCAGCATCTACCGCAAGATGCATATTCCAGACGACCCGCTCTACTACGAGAAGTACTACTTCGCGCCAGGCGATCTTGGCTTCAAGGCCGTCGATCTCGCTTGTGGACGCGTCGGCACTCTCGTCTGCTGGGACCAGTGGTATCCCGAAGGCGCACGCCTGACCGCGATGCAGGGAGCGGAGGTGCTCTTCTATCCCACCGCCATCGGCTGGCACCCCGCAGAAAAGGAAGAGTTCGGGGTCGCTCAGTATGAAGCGTGGCAGACGATCCAGCGGTCGCATGCCATCGCCAACGGCGTTTACGTGGCCGGCATCAATCGCGTGGGACATGAGAACGGCGACATCCGTGGCAATCGTGCTGCCGGGCAGGGAATCGAGTTCTGGGGCGGCAGCTTTCTCGCCGACCCTTTCGGCCGCATCCTCGCCAAGGCTTCGCATGACAAGGAAGAAATTCTCATCGCGGAAATCGATGTCGCCGTCATTGAGGACACGCGCCGCAACTGGCCCTTCCTGCGCGACCGCCGCATCGATGCCTACTCCTCGGTGACGCGCCGCTATCTCGACCCCGTCGAAGCCATGCCCACGCCCAAATCGGACGAGATTGAGCCGTGACCAACTCGCAGACTCCGAAGGCCCAGGGATTTCGCATGCCCGCCGAATGGGATCGGCACCAGGCGACGTGGCTCGCCTGGCCGCACAATCCCGAGGACTGGCCTGGCAAGTTCCAGCCCATCCCGTGCCTCTACGCGGAGATCGTGCGGCTGCTCGCCCGCAACGAGCAGGTCCACATTGTTGTTGAAGATCAAAAAGCCGAACAACGCATCGCCGGAATGCTCGAGCGCGCCGGTGCCAACCTCGACAACGTTTCTCTTCACCCCTGGCCGACCGACCGCAGTTGGACCCGCGACACGGGCCCCATCTTTGTTCGCAGCGCCGAAGGCAAAGTTGGCCTCACCGACTGGCTCTTCAATGGCTGGGCGAAGTATTCGAACTGCCAGCTCGACAACCAACTCCCCGGCCGCGTGGCTTCGCTTCTCGATCTGCCTTCCTGGCAACCGTTCTTCCAAAACGAAAACGGTACGAAGCTCCGTTTGGTCCTTGAAGGCGGCTCCATCGACACCAATGGGGCCGGCACTTTGCTCACGACGGAGGAATGCCTGCTCAGCGAAGTGCAGCAGCGTAATCCCGGCGTGAGCCGCGAGCAGCTGGAGAGCGCCTTTCACGACTATCTCGGCATCGACCAGGTTCTATGGCTCAATCGTGGCATCGCCGGAGACGACACGCACGGCCACGTGGACGACATCACGCGATTTGTCGGCCCCACCACCATCGTCACCGCTGTCGAGCCCGACACAACCGATGCGAACCACGCGCCCCTGGCCGAAAATCTCGCGCGCCTGAAATCTGCGCGAACCCCGGACGGCAAGCAGTTCACCATTGTCGAGCTGCCTATGCCGCGGCCCGTCGTCTTTCGCGGCCAGCGTTTGCCCGCCAGCTATGCCAACTTCTACATCGCCAACGGCCAGGTGCTGATTCCCACCTTTCACGATCCCAACGACCGCGTCGCGCTCAACCTTCTTGCCGAACTGTTTCCCGATCGCGAAGCCATCGGTATCCACTCGGTCGACCTGGTGTGGGGCCTGGGAACGCTGCATTGCATGACACAGCAGCAGCCGGCCGCAGTACCATAACAAGCATGATTGACGATCGCGCGGCAATGGAATCCGCTCTTGCTGAGGCAAGCTTGGCCGCCAGCGCGGGCGAAGTGCCCATCGGCGCCATCGTTGTACGCGAAGGAATGGTGATTGCCGGTGGGCACAACCGCGTTATTCGCGACGCGGATCCTACGGCTCATGCGGAAATCGTGGCGATGCGCGCCGCAGCCCGTGTGCTTGGCAACTATCGTCTTAACGGCTGTATGCTCTACGTCACGCTCGAGCCTTGCGCCATGTGCGCAGGAGCCATAATCCACGCGCGTCTCGATCGCCTTATCATTGCCGCCGACGACCCCAAGGCCGGCGCCGCCGGATCAATCCTTTCCGTCATCAATCACCCGCGCCTCAACCACCAGATGCAGGTGGAGCGGGGGATTCTGGCGGAAGAATCGTCAGAACTGCTGAAGAGTTTTTTCCGCGAACGGCGCTAACCCCGCCAACTCCGCTAGCCCCGCTAACTCCGCGTCAACTGCCGAATCCCCTCCGCATCGGCCGGCCACTTCGCAACCAGCTCGTCGTAGCCCGCGTTCCGGTAATCGGCAAAATCGAACCCCGGTGTCACCGTGCAGCCGAGCAGCGCTACCTTGCCGTCGCCCTTCAGCCGCGTCCCCTGCCACACTCCCGCCGGAACCACGAGCTGCACATGCTCGCCGGCCATCAGATCCGGCCCAAGCGTGAAGACAGCGGAGCGCCCGTCAGCATAAAGCTGCAGCATCTCCACCGGATCGCCCAGGTAGAAATGAAACATCTCGTCGGAGTCGAGCACGTGCATCTCGGAGAAGGTTGCCGGCTCCAGCAGGTAGTAAATTGCCGTGCCTACGGCCCTCTTGCCCCTCGGCAATTCCAGGCTTCCCGCTGACGTGTAGGTACGGCGAAAGAAGCCGCCTTCCACCGGGTGCGGTTCCAGTCCAAGCAAAGCTTTTATCTCGTCTGCATTCATCCTCACCAATGTAACAGCGTAAACGCGATAAAATGGAGTCATGAAGGTGCTGGTTTATTCCGCTTCCTGGTGCCGCGATTGCCGCTCGGCCAAGCAGTTCCTCGATACGCACAAAATCTCTTATACCGAGATCGATATCGACGCTCATCCCGAGGCCTCCGACGAAGTGTTTCGCCACGTGGGCAAGCGCGCCATTCCGCAGATGGTCATCGACGGAGAATGGTTTCAGCCCTATGCCCCCGGCCGCGGGTTGTTGTTCGATGAGCTCCACAAGCGCCTTGGAATTCCCCAAAATTGAAGCCCGTTCTCTCTTATAAGTGCGGGTGCCCCAGGTCCCTCGCTTTTGGGGACCTGGGAAAGAACATCGCCAGCATGAGCACGACAGAGCTAGAAGCCAGTAGCTAGAAGCCAGGAGCTGAACTGTGATCGAACGCTACACTCGCCCGGCCATGGGCCGCATCTGGACAGAAGACACCAAGTACGAATGCTGGCTCCAGGTGGAGTCGGCGGCCAGCACGGTACTCGCCGAGGACGGCGTTATCCCCAAGGAGGCCGCTGAGGCCATCGCGAGAATAAAAGCCGTCTCCGCCGCCCGCATCGCCGAAATCGAAGCCGAGGTGAAGCACGACGTCATTGCGTTTACGACCGCAGCAGCCGAGGTCATGAAAAACCAGGGCATTGGTGAGCAATCCCGATGGCTGCACTACGGCCTCACTTCGAACGACATCGTCGATACCGCCCAGGCCCTTCAGGTCAAGCAGGCGTCCGCCCTCATCCGTACGGGCGTCGTCGGCTTCCTCGCCGTCCTCAAGCGCCGCGCCCTCGAGTTCAAACACACGCCCACCATCGGCCGCACCCACGGCATTCACGCCGAGCCCACCACGTTTGGTCTTAAGCTGCTTAACTGGTATGCGGAAATGGAGCGCAACCTGGCCCGTTTCGACGCTGCCGCCGAAGACATGCGCGTCGGCAAGCTCTCGGGCGCCGTCGGCACCTTCGGGCACCTGAAGCCCGAGCACGAAGAGCGAATCTGCGAGCGTCTCGGCCTCAAGCCCGCGCCGGTTGCGACGCAGGTCATCCAGCGTGATCGCCACGCAGCGTACATTTCCACGCTCGCCATCCTCGGCAGCACGCTCGACAAAATCGCAGTCGAGGTCCGCCACCTGCAGCGTACGGAAGTCCGCGAGGCGCAGGAGTACTTCAGCGAAAAGCAGAAGGGCTCATCTGCCATGCCGCACAAGAAGAACCCCATCACCAGCGAGCAAATCAGCGGCCTCGCCCGCGTTCTCCGCAGCAACGCCCAGGCCGCCTTGGAAGACATCGCCCTCTGGCACGAGCGCGACATCTCGCATTCCTCCGTCGAGCGCATCATCTTCCCGGATTCGACAATTCTGGTCGACTACCTGCTGGCCAAAACGACGGACCTCATCGACCGCCTGCTCGTCTATCCCGAGCGTATGAAGAAAAATCTCGAATCCACCGGCGGCCTGATTTTCTCTGGGCAGTTGCTGCTCGACCTAGCCGAAGCCGGCATGATGCGCGAAGATGCGTATCGTTTAGTCCAATCCCATGCCATGCGCAGTTGGAAGGAAGACCTGATCTTCCGCGACGAAGTGGCGCAAGACAAGTCCATCACCGCATTGCTCACCCCCGAGAAGCTGGCGAAGACGTTCGATTACACAAGACAGCTCGGCAACGTGGACGCGATTTTCAAACGAGTCCTGGGCGTCTAGGCAAATGGCATGATTCCGCGTCCTTGCCGGAATGTACCTTAAAGGATACACTTAAAGTTGAAGGTTCCCGCTTGAACGACGATAAGAAGCTGGAAGTGGCGTTTTACCGTTCCGAAGTCGGAGCCGAGCCGGTGTTGCAGTGGCTAAGAGCCCTACCTACTGAAGACCGGCAAGCTCTCGGACGCGATCTACGCTTGATAGAAATGGGCTGGCCCATCGGAATGCCGTTGTGCAGGCCGCTCGGCGAGGGGCTTTGGGAGGTTCGCAGCAAGTTGTCGCAGAACCGGATCGCTCGCATAATCTTCTGCGCTTCGCAGGGGCACATGGTTCTGCTCCACGCCTTCATCAAGAAGACGCAAAAAACGCCGCAATCGGAACTGAACTTGGCCCGCGCGCGGCATAAGGAGGTCAATCGATGAAACGCAATCCCCATATTGGCTCTTCGCTCAATGATTTCCTCAAAGCCGAGGGGCTTCAGGAGGACGCAACCAACTATGCCGTCAAGCGTGTCCTCGCATGGCAGGTAGAAAAGGCCATGCGGCAGCAAGGCATCACCAAAGTTGAGATGGCGCGCAGAATGGGCACCAGCCGGGCCCACCTTGATAAGCTTCTCGATCCCGAAAACGACAAAGTCCAGCTTGATACAGTGCAAAGAGCAGCCGCAGCAGTGGGCCGTCGCCTCAAGCTCGTTTTGGTTTAGGTTCACCTGACGCTCCGAGCGCTGCGTTCGGCCAAAGAAAAAGCAAACGCCGCGGGACCTGATAAGAAAGCTAAAAGCCAGGAGCTAGCAGCTAGAAGCTGTTTTTATGAACCTCACCGTAGCCATCACCGGCGCATCCGGCGCAGTCTTCGGCCGAGAGCTGCTCCGCGCCCTCGAAGCAGACGACCGCATCTCCAAGGTCTACTTCGTCGCCTCGGAAAATTCTCTCCGCGTCATGGCTGAAGAACTTGGCTTCTCCGGTCGCACCGGCCTGCTCGAAAAGCTGCTCGACGCGCCTCCGCAAAAAACCACCCAGCTCACCGATGCCGATGTGGGCGCGTGCATCGCCAGCGGCAGTCACCCGTCCGCGGGTACCATCATTCTCCCTTGTTCCATGGGAACGCTTGCGGCCATCGCCAACGGACTCGCCAACTCGCTTATCGCCCGCGCCGCCGACGTCACCCTCAAAGAGCGGCGCCCACTGGTGCTCTGCGTTCGCGAGACGCCCTTCAATCGCATCCACCTGCGCAACATGACCCTCGCCGCCGAAGCCGGGGCCGTGATCTTTCCCGTCATCCCCGCCTTCTACAACAAGCCAATCGACTCGCAGGAAATGGCGCGGCAGTTCGTCGCCCGCGTCCTCGCACACATCGGCCTGCCCCAGCCCGGAGCGTATATTTGGAAGCCGGAAGAGTAACACTGTTCGAATTGGCCTTATAAATCGGCTACCTCGTATTGCCAATAGGAAAGGGGCGTTCCCATGCGAAACCTCCTGCTTCTGGTCTCAGCCCTCGCACTCGCCTGCGCTGCGACGGCTCAAACCAACCAGCCAGCCTGGTCCGGACTCAGCGCACTTAAGCCAGGCCAGAAAATCCAAATCGTCGAAACAACCGGAAAGAAGCACTCTGGTACCCTCGAGAGCGTCTCCGAATCAACCATTGCCATAAGGTATCCGGCAGGCGAAGCCAGCGTACCGCTTCAGGATGTGCGCAGCGTAAAGCTAATCACCAATCGCCGTCTGCGCAATACCCTGATCGGTCTCGTCGTGGGCGGCGGAGCAGGAGCCGCCATCGGCGCGGCCATCGGACCATCCAATGGGTTCATCATTGGCAAGGGATACGCCGCCCTGTTCGTCGGTGCGCTTGGCGCAGTTGGCGGCACAACCGTCGGAGCCCTCTTGCCCACGCACGAAACCGTCTACACGGCGGGGTCGCATTAGTCTGATTCCACGGAGCCTCTGGCCCGTTTGGGCCATTCAATTCGGTTGACAGCCCCCCCGTGCCCCGTCGATACTCTCCTCTATGCTGAACTCAGGGAAACACGGAATTGCGGCCATGGCCATGTGCATGTGTATGGCCGGGGACCCCGTCCGCGCGACTCTGGAACGGCGAATGCGCTAGCGCAATCCATTCTGAAGTCAAACGGCCCGGGTCCTGAACAAGGATGCGGGCCGTTTTTTGATGGCCGTCGCCGCTGTCAGCGCCTCTTTCGCAGCAGCCGTCCGATCAAAATCCACACAGAGTTTTCGCACCAATCAAGGAGCCGATCATGCCTGAAGAAAAACCGCAGCAGTTTGCCACTCTCGCCGTTCACGGCGGCCAAGTCCCCGATCCCACCAACGGCGCACGGGCCGTGCCCATCTACCAGACCACTTCCTACGTCTTTCAGGACGCCGACCACGCCGCACGCCTCTTCGGCCTGCAGGAGTTCGGCAACATCTACACGCGCATCATGAACCCCACCACCGACGTGTTTGAAAAGCGCGTCGCGGCTCTGGAAGGCGGCGTGGCCGCACTCGCCACAGCCTCAGGCCAGGCTGCGGAAACACTCGTCGCCACCACACTCGCGATCGCTGGCGAAGAAATCGTGTCCACCACCTCTCTCTACGGCGGCACCTACAATCTCTTCCACTACACGCTGCCCAAGATGGGCATCACCGTCCGCTTCGTTGACGCCGACGACTTCGACGGCCTGCGCGCCGCCATCAACTCCAAAACGCGCGCCATTTACACGGAAACGCTCGGCAACCCCAAGCTCGACGTGGTCGACATTGAAAAGCTCGCCGCCATTGCACACGAGCACAAGCTTCCGCTGGTCATCGACAACACCTGCGCGACGCCTGCGCTGGTTCGTCCCATCGAGTGGGGCGCGGACATCGTCGTGAATTCGGCCACCAAGTACATCGGCGGCCACGGCACCACCATCGGCGGAGTCATTGTGGATGCCGGCAAGTTTGACTGGGCAGCCTCCGGCCGCTTCAAGGAGTTCACAGATCCCGATCCGTCATACCACGGGCTCAAGCTGGCTGAGGCCTTCGGTCCGCTGACGTTCATCCTCAAGGCGCGAGTGGCTGGCCTGCGCGACACTGGCGCGGCGCTCTCTCCGTTCAGTTCCTTCCTGCTCTTGCAGGGAATCGAAACGCTCCACCTGCGCATGGAGCGGCATTCGCAGAATGCTCTAGCTGTGGCAAAGCATCTTGAGAAGCATCCCGGCGTCGAATGGGTCAACTACCCCGGTCTCGCATCGAGCCGCTTCCATGAGCGCGCAAAGAAGTACATGCCCACAGGGCAGAGCGGCCTTGTGACGTTCGGCATCAAGGGCGGCTTTGAAGCCGGCAAGAAGCTCATCAATTCGCTCAAGCTGTTCTCGCTTCTGGCCAACATCGGCGATGCCAAGTCGCTGGTGATTCACCCGGCCTCGACCACGCATCAGCAACTCTCCATGGAAGAGCAGGCAGCGACCGGCGTCACGCCCGAACTGGTTCGCCTTTCGGTGGGCATTGAAGACGTCCGCGACCTGATTGACGATCTCAACCAGGCTATTCAGGCCGCCAACGGCAAGTAGGCCTGGCAGCAAGGTTCCGCGTAGGCAACCATAGGCCTACCGGGGCAAAATATGAAAGACTTGCAAGCGACGCATGACCAACAAACCGGGTGCCCCATTCATCGCAGTCTCACCGCGATGAGTGGGATAGCACGAAGTCCGCACCCAAAATTCACGAGCTAGTAGCTAGAGGCTAGGAGCTGAAAGCTGTTTTTATGACTGACACGCACAGCCGCAGCGGCGCTTCTCCGCCCGCAACCAAGATTATTGAGCCCACCTATGAGGGGGACTTCGTCCTCAACGAGCCCCTGTCTCTCGAGTGCGGCTCTTCCCTGGACTGTCCCACGCTGCATTACGCCGTCTACGGCCGGCTGAATGCAGCGCGAGATAACGCCGTTCTGGTTTGCCACGCTCTCTCCGGTTCTGCGCTGGTAGGGTCCTGGTGGCCTGAGATCA
>Ga0302320_10003650_pt1 | contig 35524 bp, 25 predicted proteins | sample Bog_T0_3_FD_202130 | JGI IMG/M metagenome (GOLD analysis project Ga0302320, IMG submission 202130) | Peat permafrost microbial communities from Stordalen Mire near Abisko, Sweden - Bog_T0_3 | ecosystem: Environmental > Terrestrial > Soil > Wetlands > Peat | place: Sweden: Abisko, Stordalen Mire...
CGGTGCAAAAGCGCCGCTCCAACTCCAGCAATGTCCTCGGATAATCCTCGTCCATGGCCCCAAACACTACATCTTGGGGCTGGTGGCGTCAAGTAAATACCCCTATAAGTCAATTGTTAAGACGTGTGTTTTCAATATATTAACATTGGGCCTGTGATTGCAATCACACTATGCGTAACGGAAGCCACAAAGATAAAAACTCTCAGGAGAGGATTGATGTTGAAGATCACGAGGGCCTCGAACGGAGAGGTGGTCTTTAAGCTAAGCGGTCGAATGGACGCAGAAAACGTAGGCGAGTTGGAAGCACCGCTCGACGCAGAATCCAACGATAGCATCATTGTACTCGATTTAAATGACCTAAGACTTGTGGATCAGGATGCTGTCAGTTTTCTGAGGCGCTGCGAAACGAGCGGCATCCAGCTCAGGAATTGCCCGCCATACATCCGTGAGTGGATCAATGGTGAACAGCGATGAGGTAAGAAAACAGATTAGTAGGAGGTCACAATGGAAACTTCCCAGATGCTAAATAGTCGTGATCGAGACTCTTCCCCACGTGAATTTGAAGAGATCATAGGCAGTAGTGCCGCGTTGGAAAGGGGGCTCGAACAAGTCAAACACGTCGCACCTACGGATTCGACCGTGCTTGTCGGGGGCGAGACAGGCACAGGCAAGGAACTCATCGCGCGTGCAATTCACAACTCCAGCTCTCGGCGTCGGCGGGCCTTCGTGAAGCTGAATTGCGCTGCCATTCCGTTGGATCTGCTGGAAAGTGAGCTTTTTGGACACGAGCGAGGTGCGTTCACAGGCGCAATCGCGCAGAAGATCGGCCGTTTTGAACTGGCCGACAAAGGCACGCTTTTTCTGGATGAGGTGGGCGACATTCCGGCGGCATTGCAGCCGAAACTCTTGCGCGTGCTGCAGGAACAGGAGTTCGAACGCCTGGGTAGTAATCGGACTCATAAAGTGGACGTTCGGCTGGTGGCAGCAACAAACCGAAATCTGGCAGAGATGGTAAAGCAGGGAGAATTTCGGAGCGACCTATACTACCGCCTGGATGTGTTTCCGGTCCTGCTACCGCCGTTGCGCGCGCGCCGCGAGGACATTCCAGCGCTAGTGGCTCACTTTGTCGAGATTTTTGGCCGCCGGATGAGAAAGCAAATCGATTACATTCCTCGGGAAACGATGTCTGCACTTTGCTCTTACGACTGGCCGGGCAATATACGCGAATTGCAAAATCGAATCGAACGCGCCGTGATCCTTTCAAAGGATGGAGTCCTTTTCAATCCCTTGCCGGTGCCAGAGTCTCAAGCTGTCAATTTCTATCCATTCCCAACTACTCTGAAGGAGATCGAACGAAATACGATCCTCAGTGCACTTGAAGACCGTGGTTGGGTTGTGGGCGGCTCGGAAGGTGCGGCTGCAAAGCTTGGCGTGCCGCGCACGACGCTGATCTACAAGATGGAGCGGTTCGGGATCTGCCGGCCTGTCGCGACTGAGGCGGCCCTGTGATCGGAGACAAGGGCTGACTCGTTTCATCCTTTGCAGAAAACCGATTCGCGAATGGCTCGGAAAAGGCTCGACATGTGTCGAATCGCTCGCAGGTCTGCAGCCAATACTAGTTTCATCGAACTTCGGCTGGATGAAAATCGATGCCGGTGTCCCTGATACCAAGGGGATGGGATTGAATCGCAGAATCTAGGGCAGGTATCCGGAAAAGAGCCATTTGATGCTGGCGGCTCGGCCGCAGCTCCTTGAAACGCCTGCTTACTTTCTGCAGGACCTGACGCACACTTTGCAACGTATTGTCATGAAGATGCTGAAATCAAGATTACACAGGAGAAACTGCAATGCACACCACGTCAAACGTCCAGGCGCCGTCACTAACTCTCACGTCCGGTGTAACGATCCCCGACAGCAAAATGGCTCGCGAGGTCACCGAATTGGTTCGCGACATCGAGAGCCCGCTGCTGTTTAACCATTCGAGCCGCGTCTACTACTTTTCCGCCATAACCGGCAAGCGGAAAGGTCTCACATTTGATCCTGAACTGCTGTATGTGAGTGCTATGTTCCACGATATGGGTCTAACTCCGAAACACAGCAGCGCCACAGATCGATTTGAAGTAGACGGCGCCAATGCCGCTCGCGAATTTCTTCGTCAACACAAGATCCCCCAGCAAGACATCGACGCCGTGTGGACCTCGACTGCCCTTCACACCACACCTGGCATCCCCCAATATATGCATCCGGTGATTGCGCTATTGACTAACGGTGTCGAGATGGACGTGCTCGGAATCGCCTATTCGGAATTCTCCGACGCTGATCGCGAAGCGATCGTCGTCGCTTATCCGCGTACCGAGCACTTTAAAGAAGACATCATCCAGGCATTTTACGACGGCATTAAGCACAAGCCTGAGACGACATTCGGCAACGTGAAAGCAGATGTACTGGCGGACAAGGATGCCAAGTTCAATCGCATAAATTTCTGCTCTGCCATCCGCGGTTCGCAATGGAGAGGATAATGGCATCATTCATTAATCCGAAACTCTCGAAACTTTAGAATCCACAATTCGTCTTCCTCAACAGGAGAAGCATGCCCTGTTGCGTCCGGGCGCGTGCCAGCGCGCAGTCTCAGCGTGTAAGATTTCGAATTGATTCCGTAGCAGAAGTCCAGGAACACTCTGTTTGCAGGTTGGCCGGGCCGGCAATCAGGTCGAACTCATCCCGCAGCCATCCTCCATGCTGCTTTGCAGGCGTTGCATGTTTTAGTTCGCAACGCAAAAAGGTTCGGATACCCACTCCTATGTCCAGTCATTCAATGTTCGCGTGGCCCAAGGCCATCCCATTCGCTGTCTTGCTTGCGAGTTTTCTCGTGGCCTCCGCCGACTCCCAGATGAAGGTGACCGACAACGGTTATCTGGATACGCAAGGGTTCAGCGTGGTTCTCTATCAAAGCACCTATCACCCGGTCTTCGTCGATGAGAAAAACGCCGCCATGCAGGTGATTCTCCATGGCCAGCGCATTGCCACCAATGGCGACGTGCGCCTGATGCCTACTCCCGAGCAGTGGGATCTGGTGGCAAAGCTCAAGGGCACCAAGGTCGACAAGGAGAACAATCGCCTCACGGCCGATCTCTCCTTCCCCACTTACCAGATGGACTATACCCTCGAGGTAACTGCCGAACCCGGTGGCGTGCGAGTGAGCGTTAACCTCGACAAGCCGTTGCCGGAAAAACTGGCCGGACGCGCGGGGTTCAATCTGGAATTCCTGCCCTCAATTTATACGGGGAAGAGTTATGCCGTGGATGGCAACCAATTCGGCGTGATTCCGCGCAGCCCCCAGAGTCCCATGCAGCAGGTTTTGCCGTCTCCCGACGACCCGAAGAAGCTGCCCTACCAGGAAGAATGGGACAGGGACAAGGGCTATACACAGCCTCTTCCATTGGCGGGCGGGAACAGCATTACGCTGGCTGCGGAGGATCCGCTCTACCGCGTTACTGTCAGCTCCGAAACCGCACCCGTGTCGCTCTATGACGGACGCAATCGCGCCCAGAACGGCTGGTTTGTGCTCCGAACCTTGATTCCATCCGGTAAAACGGCGGGAGCAGTCGTTTGGCACATTCATCCCAACCTGATCCCGAACTGGACGCGGCCTCCCATGGTCGCGCACAGCCAGGCGGGCTATGCTCCCGACTTCCCGAAAGTCGCGGTGATCGAACTGGATCCGAACTTCGATGCGCCGAAGACGGCGAAGGTGCTTCGCCTGGACACGGATGGTTCGTTCAAACAGGTCTTCGAGGGGCCGATCTCCGCTCCTGTGCCGTGGTTGCGCTACCGCTATGCGCAATTCGATTTCTCTGCGGTGAAGGAGCCCGGTCTGTACGCGATTGAGTACGCCGGAGCGCGAACGGATCAGTTTCCGATCGCCAGAGATGTATACAGTAGGACTTGGCAATCGAGCCTGGACGGATTTCTTGCTGTTGAGATGGACCACGTTTCAGTACGCGAAGGGTATCGGCTGTGGCATGGCGTTTCTCACCAGGACGACGCCCGTCAGGCGCCGCCGAACACGCAGCATTTCGACGGCTACTCGATGGGTCCCAATCTTGATTCGAACTTCAAACCGGGCGAACACATCTCAGGATTGAATGTAGGCGGTTGGTTTGACGCCGGGGACTACGACAACATCGCCCCTAGCCAATATTCGGTGATTGAGAACCTGTCACTGGCATACAAGGAGTTTGGGCTGAAGTGGGATGAACTTTCCGTGGATGAGACCGGCCGCACGGTTGAGATGCACCGGCCCGATGGGATCCCGGACGCTGTGCAGCAGGTCAAGCATGGAGTACTGCAGGTGCTGGCTCAGTACAAGTCCATTGGTCATCCGATCCTGGGCATGATTGAGCCCAACCTGCGTGGGTATACGCACCTGGGCGATGCCGCTTCCATCACCGACGAACGCATTTACTCAGACAAGCTCGGCCCCAATGAGGTCGATGGAAACTACTCCGGCAAGCCGGACGACCGATGGGCTTTCACTACCAAGATGCCGTTCCTGCAATACGGCGCCGCAGCCGCGCTGGCCTCTGCGTCGCAGGCGCTGAAAGGCTGGGACGACCCGCTTGCCAAGGAGTCCCTCGAGACCGCCATCAAGCTGTGGGATGAGGAGCACGCGCATCCAACACCCAGCCAACGGCCTTCCTTCGGACCTCCGGGAATGGCTTCGATGGGCGAGTTCAGGGCCGCACTTGAGTTGATGATCGCCACCAATGGCGGCGAGCCGTATAAGACACGAGTCAAGGAACTGTTCCCCACCGCGCGCCAGTTTTTCGGGTTCGGCGGATGGACGGTTGTCCTGGCCCTGCCCTACATGGATGCCGACTTCAAGCAGCAGGTCGAGGAGTCGGTCAGAGCATACAAGGCCGAAACAGATACCAACCTCGCCAAGACTCCCTTCGGCGTTCCGCCCAGCGCAGGCACTTGGGGCGGATCTTCCCAGGTGGCGAGTTTTGGCGCGCAGATGTACTTCCTGCACAAGGCGTTCCCACAGATCGTGGGTCCGGAATATACGCTGCGCGCAGCTAACTATTTGCTGGGTACACATCCGGTGTCGAGCACGTCGTACATCTCATCGGTCGGGACAGTTTCCAAGATGAAAGGCTACGGAAATAACCGCGCGGATGGAACCTTCATTCCCGGCGGCATGATTCCGGGCTATATCGTCATCAAGCCGGACTTCCCGGAGTGCATCGACGACTTTGGCATGTTGTGGTTTGAAGACGAATACACCATCAGCGCGGCAGGTGAGTGGATTCTGGTGGCAAACGCCGCAGATGCGCTGGTCAAATAGCACGGTTTTGGACTCCTGGATGTGGGCATCGCGCTGGCGGCGTTCGCTATTCTGTATCTGTTGATGCCCGAGACTCATAACACGCGTTTGGAGTCAGCATGACAGGCGGCCCACGCATGGTCGTCACGCTGGCCGTCTTCGCGGCCATGCTGGTCCTGATGATGCTGCGCCCGCGCCGCTGGAGCGAGGCCTGGTGGACGATGCTTGCGGCCATTGCGATGCTGGCTTTGGGCCTGGTCACTCCGCACGAGGCGCTCGCAGCGGTTCTTTCTGGAAAGAACACACTTCTTTTTCTGCTCTCGCTACTCGCACTTTCGCAACTGATCGGCAAGAGCGGCTTCTTCGACTGGGCCGCCATTCGATGCGCGCGCATTGCCAAGGGGGACGCGCACGCGCTCTACCGCAATGCATTTGTCGTTGGCGCAATCATTACCGCAATCCTCTCGCTGGACACAACGGCGGTAATGCTTACGCCCGTGATGCTGGCCCTGGTAAAGAGGCTCAAGCTTCCGGGGGCTCCCTACGTGCTGCTCTGTGCCTTCGTCGCTAACGTCGGTTCGCTGCTGCTCCCCATCAGCAATCTCACCAACCTGCTGTTCGCGGACGCCTTCCATCAGACCTTCGCTGCCTTCGCGGCGAGAATGATCGTGCCTCAAATCGTCGCGCTCGTCACCACATACGCCATTCTGCGCTGGCACTTTCGCCGCGATCTGCCCAGTACCTTCCGCACCGAATCGTTCCCTGACCCGGCTAGCGTGGTTCCAAATCGCCCCTACTTTCTCGTTTGCGTCAGTGTCCTTGGAGCCGTCCTCATTGGTTACTTTCTGGCTCCGCTGCTTGGGCTTGAACCCTACGTGTTTGCCTTGGCGGCCAGCGCTGTGCTGCTGCTTGCCGGCATGGCGAATGGGCGCGTACAAATTCGATTCGTGCGCGAAATAGCATGGGACTTATTCCCATTCGTCATCGGGCTTTTCATTGCCGTGCAGGGGCTTGAAAATCTGGGCATCGTCGGCGCCTCTTCCCGGAAGCTTGCGGAGATGAGCCCTGGATCGCCGCAGATGCTTCTCGCCGCAGCGGGCGCCACGGCCTTTGCCTCGAACATCGTCAACAATCTTCCCGCCGCGCTAATTGCCCGCAGTGTCCTCTTAGGCGCACACGCCCATACGGGCACGGTGCTGGCCGCGCTCATCGGTTCCAACGCGGGCCCCATGATTACGCCCTTCGGGTCGCTGGCAACCATGCTGGTCCTCGCGCTGGCGCGGCGAGATGGGGAAGAAGTGCGCATTGGGCAGTTGGTGGTGCTGGGACTTTGGGCGGTGCCGATCATCGTGGTACTGACCGCGCTTTCCCTGTCCCTCACGTACGCGCTGGCTCGGTGACGAGTAGCTCCAGTCTAAGACCTGCACGATGCGCCGGAAGGTATGATAAGGGTCGAAGTAACTCGCGGAAGAGCGATGGCTCGAGAGTCTGTGAAGGGAGAAGCATGACAGTCGATGGCATCGATGTTTCACCCGCTTCTGACACAGACGTTTATCAGGCAGTAAATCCTGTCGATCTGCCGCGCATCGATCGATCTTCGATAACTTCAGGCGCAAGCGACGGCATTTACTTTGAGGGAGACCAGCCCCACCGCATCTTCCAGCGATACGGGGCGGCGTTTGTCGACGACCCCGATGAGGTTGGGCTATTTGCGGACGGAATTGGACCCGGGATTTACTATTATCCGCCGGTCTTCACCGCAGTTGTGCACGATGCGCTTCTGGTGGGCTACCGAACTATCCTGACGCCCGAGAGGCAGTTTTTTACGGACGAGGGCTATGCCGAACCTGAGGTGTTTGAACGTCAACTGGCACGAATCTCCAATCCGGATCCGTTCGCGAATGAAAAGACCGGGCTCAGCCCGACGGGAGCGAAGGAGGCGTTTCATTTCGATGCAGGCGACCGTGCGCATCGCCATATCGAAGGCAGCGCCCTGGTCTTGTGCTCCGATGAGCCACTGAGTTACGGGTCGTTTCTTTTTCGCATCGCTCCCAAAGTCAAAACCATTCGGGAGTTGGGGCTGACTCACCTTCCTTGCATCGTCTATGCCCAACAAAAACCGTTCATGGATCTGCTGAACTACTCCGGTCTCCCTGCCGAACGGATCATCTTCCACGAGATGGATGTCGTCACGCGGATTGACCGCGCGATTGTGCTTTGCATGCGTAATCCGCACGCCTACCTCGATCCGGGAAGTTTCGAGTTTTTTGCGGAGTTGCGTGCTTCCCACGGCTCTCCGCGCACCGGCCGCAAGGTCTACGTCTCGCGCCTGGGGCTAAACAGGAGAGGCGGGGGAGCAACCAGGACGATGCTCAACGAAGAAGAGCTTATCGCGAGGTTGGAGGGGATGGGATTTGAAATCATCGAGCCGGAGACGATGAGCGTGCAGGAGCAGATTATGGCTTTCTCTTCGGCTTCCATGATCGTGGGCCCTTCCGGTTCGGGCTTGTTCAACGTGATGTTCTGCCATCCCGGCACCAAAGTGATTGACATCCAGTCCGAGCATCACTGGATCTACAGCTATACCGGAATGTATGCGTCGTTGAAGCTGGAATACGGGATTTTCATCGGAAGACCCGACCCCGAGGATACAAAACCGGTGCATCGCCGATTCACAGTCAACATCGAGGCCCTGCTCAATCGTGTCTCGGCCTTTGTCGGGGATGCGAACTGGTAGAAAGCATTTACCAGCGCAACAGCCACTCGCGCAATGTCGACTTTATGAGGCTTCACTCTCGGTTTCAATCCGGGCCGTCGAAACCGTGACCAAGTCCTGCGCAATGGATGGGTCGTTCGGTTTGCAGTCATCCGCTGGAAATCGAAATCTTGATCCGCCTGCGCAGGAGCACCCGAGTATAGGGGCCATGATTGTTATCGAGCCGCACATAATACACATAGGGCATCCTGGAAACGGTCGCGAAGTTACGGTCCTTGGCCTCTGGGTCCAACAGTGAAAAATAGAGATACGCCCACTGGCCCGGGGGCTCAGCCTTACGCAGAGCCTCGGTGCTCACCACTAAGTTGGGAGACGACCAGTGAACAAGGTCGTACGATGCGAAAACATAGAGTCCCGGCCCTCGTCCATAGCGGTCGTCTTCGACATACGCATCTCCGATGATGGCACCGATTTGTTCATCTACAGAAAGGCTATCGATTGTACCCGCGACGATGGGAAAGCAAACATGGTGCGCGGGGTCAATTCCGCGCTCTCTGTAGGGGTCGATAAATCGAACAGTGAAATCCCTGCCGTCCCATCCTCGCCAGGATGTTGGGTCCGAGAGTGTTGCAGTTCGAATCAGGCACGGGCCATAGCGTTGGGCCTTATATTCTCTCCATACATTTATGAAACTGTAGTAATATAGCCCTCGCTTCAGAATGTTAGTCGGACTCCCGTATCCCTGAGTGCCATCCATGTTATTTTTGTCGTAAACATAGGGAAGACTGGCGACGAGATTGGCTGGCGGCGTCGGTTCCTTGAAGGTGTACCCACCATCTCGCGATTCTGCTGCGGTAATGGTCGTCCATGCGCAGTTTTGCGAATGGTTCGGATTTAAGGGGTTCCCGCACTCTCCGGGGTGCTCGTCCCCATGGTATTCAGTGTGAACAAGCGCAGTTATCTCGCGTCCATCCTCGGTAAAGAACGAATCGAGCCAGTTGGCGTCGAGGAAGTCGCCAGGATCAGGGTAGTGCGGAGAGGAATACAAGACCCGGCAATCGTGCTTTACGAGATCGAGGCTGGGCCCAACCATGGCGCGGGCCACATAGTGAGTCGCGACTAAGTGTACGACGTTGTTATAGTCTCGGAAGGCTCGTGGAATGGCGTCTGGAATGTCGATCTGCTCGCAGGAGTTCCGCGTGTTAAACACCGTTTCAGGAGGGCCGGATAACTCTGCGGTTATACTCGGCGGCCCCCTCCGCTGGGACGACAACGCCGCGACGGATTTAACGTCAGTATGACCCGGCGATTCACATCCAAGAAACGGCGTGAGAGACAGGAGGAGCAATCCTCCATAACTCTTTAGGCAGCGGAGTCTAAATGACATCATGAGGCGGTTGTTGTCGACGTTAGAAGCATGTCGCCGAGGGACGGCGTGGAAGTGCTCAGCAAGTCGTCGTAGGTCTGGCGAATGAGGGGATCGGTAGAAGTTCGGGCCACATAATTGCGGTAACTCTCAACCGCAACAGAGTATGCTTCCGCGATCGCCGGGGAAGACAGAATTTCTTGCATTTCCTCCTCAACCTTGCTAACCCACTCGCTGGACACAGGCGCGTAATTGGCAGCAGATGGAACCTCGCTCCAGGTAAAAAACTGGGAAAGATCTCGTTGAAGTCCACAGCAATCAAGTTTCTCTCCACGTTTCTTTTTTATGAGGAACTCGATAAACGATTTTGACCAGAAGTGCTCGATGCGCGGGCCTGAATACGGCATTTTTACGCCTTCCCATACTGCATTTCTACCAATTCTACGCATCTCTCCGTCGACCAGAAATCCATTCCCTTCGAAAGTCGGAACGTGAATCTCACACATCGACAATGTGCTTTGCAGGTTTACGAGCGGCTTGAACAATCTGTGCAGGCATGCGTGCTGGTAATGACCCAGGAGAGAAATGTCATCTCGTTGAAAGGGACGGTCCGTCAAACGCCAACTCCACGGAAATATTGCAGCCCCTGGAAGGTTGTTTTGCATTTCCCGCTCCATCTTGCAGACGAAGGCCGGCAACGCACCTTCGAAATTGGGATGGAAATTAAGGAATTCGTCACAATCGAGGAAGAACACCCATCTAAAGTCTCGTAACTCATTCAGCAGAAGAATGGCGTGCTGGTAGGCCTTCCTTTGGAAGTTCGCACCTTCAACACAGGAATTGCGTATGAGTGTTATTAGTCCCTTGGAAGCTAACTCCTGGAGCAATTGGTCTGAACCATCGCAATTATCATTGGTGTACATAAACACCTGTTCCGCTCCGAGAATTCGATGGTACGCTAGCCACTCAAGGACGTAGATCCCTTCATCTCGAACAGAGATAACTATTGCTACTCGTTTGGTTGGGTTTCTTCGACTGTGCATGGCGAAAGCCGCAAGTTGCAGGGGTGAGAAGTCCCTGGCAAAGCAGATATCCGCCAGAAAATCCAGATCCGGGCCAATCTCCACAATGGAGCGGGGTGCCGGTTTCGTTCGGGATGACTCTTCCATGGAGATGGATACCATCAAATCGATGAAGGGGGCGTCCCGTTCATCCACGTCAAGATTAAGTGGCAGTGTCTTGCTCTCTCCGCAAACAAACCTGGCTAACTCTGCGAAGTTCGCTTTATTCTTGTCATCTGTGAATCTGCCCCTGAGATACTCGGCGAATGTCAGCGGATCCGTGCTGACGAGGGCATTTCGAAACTTCGCGAACTGTCTTCGGTTCATTGCTAATCTCCTTGCAAAGTAATCTAGCTGAGAGATAACTTCGCCGGTTGAATCACATGGTCGGACCTATACCACGGACCAGGAATCGATTTGAGAGATGAGGGCCTCGATATTAACTCTCCATGACTGATGGTGCTTCTCATAGCTTCGATCCTCCGCCGCGCCAACAAAGATCCCATAACGCATGCCGCAGGATGAAAAGAGACAGCAGTGTGCGTGAATCCAGTGTGGTTCGGATTCAATGTCGATTACCTTTGTTCCAGGATGACAAAAGACTATGTTAAACATTCCAGAACCAGAGGGACCAACCACCATTTGGGCAGAAGAGAATGCTCGAATCTGTTCTGTGACGGAAAGCACCTCGGGATCGATGATTCGGAAGTTCATGCCCTTGAGTCGCTCCACGAGTTCAGGTTCGTTCAGCATTGCTCTAGAATGCCCGTTCCGGCTTTGCGACACTCGCGAAACGTAGATTCTCATTCCCGGTTCCTGGGGCACCCCGAATCTGGACCGCAATTCCGAATATAGCGAAAGGCTTTCCGGATCGAGGAACGCCTGGTTGTTGCGCAAAGAAGGTACTATGGCTCGCTCCAGGTCATAGACGAAGTTCTCAGGATCTTGATGAATAATCAAATCGTCGGAAATCCCCAGCATTGTCAAATATTCTCGAAATGAAGGAATTCCGACCCATACGAGATAGCGAACAGGTTCTTTTAAATCGACCTGTCTTAAGGTTTGAATTTTCGGCAGAATCCGAAATAACCAGGAGCCGTAATTCGAGGGTTCGTCGGAGCCGAGGACGACGACATTCCCTTCCAAGCGCTCCACTGCGCGGCGGCCTGGGTTGAGAGCGAATACGTCGATCTTACTGGTCGGCTCCAACCCGGTTTCTTCATTGAATGGATAGGGCATTGCCATTTTTTGCAAGAACTCCTGTCTCTGTTCTTGACTGCTGAGCGTGTCGTCATTGAAGAAAAGTCTATCTTGCGAAAGGATTGCCCGAAAACCAACCAACCGCGCATTTTTGGCGGTTGCGACGAATATTGGCGGCGAAACGATCGGAATGTCCGGGAACGAAGTGAAGAGGCCGACACCGTCCGGGTCGTTTAGAAACTCAGGTGCCCGCCGCTGGAATTTGCGGATCTTACCAGGTGGCTCTAAGCAAACTCCTGTGGGTGCGGTAGAGGCCATATCAAGTAAGTTGATCCTGGGCAGGGCGAGGGTATCGCGGTATTTAAACCCCGCTGGGAAACTGTCCGGCTTCTTTACCACGTTTACCGGAAGTCCCTTGCTGGTTTCTCTTATGAATTTCCTGGCAGCACTCATTCGTCATTCCGCTCCCGAATTCAGTTTAATTTGACTTCGGTATCAGCGGGGCGTCATTGCGGATTCTCGCATCGTTCAAACGGCGCGAGAACTTAACTGAATGGTCCCGGTTGACTCCAGTATGTAACTGCCACGGTCTTATTAATCTATTATGCTTCAAACGGCGCTCGCGTCAAAACATTCACAAATTATCATCCCTGACGCTGATCAGACACGAGCGGCCTGCGACCAGACATGCAATTCCGATCAAATGATTGAAGCGCCTGTCGCCGTATTGAGAGCGGAAGCTCAACGCCATTCTTCCAGGCAGTACCACATCTGTAAATTCGAGGAGCCAATCCCATTGTTGGGTCTGCCCCGGAGTAGTGCGATATTCTGAAGAAAAGGCGGATTTGCGGTCCGACTGGAAGCGGATAGGCTACTTACGGCATGAAAGTCCTTCTTTACGGAATGCAGTCGAGTGGCGCGTCGATGCTGGCGTTCACCTTTGCGCAAAGGCCGGGCAGCCTCGCTTTTATCGACATCTGGAACATGTTTGCTGCGCCGGAATTCGAGACCGACCGCGATTGCGTCGCCAAGGTTGTTGTGACCACTGCATACGGTCTTGAAGTGCACCGCGGGCGATTCCGCCCCGATGTAACTATCCTGGCTCTAAGGCACCCTGCCGATACCTACGAGAGCCTCGTAGGCAAAGACTATGCGAATGACAGCGGGCTGATCGACGAGAAGTTTGCGCTCCTGGACCAGGTATTTCGCGAGGGTAGGGGATTCGATGACATCCTCTACTACGAGGACTTCGTCTTCAGCCCGCAGGATACAATCGCACGTGCCAACCGCCTGGGCTGGGCGATCAGTGCTGAGGCCCTGCTATTTTCCCGGACCCCGCGAGACATTGAGCAAGCAAATGATGACGCATTGCCAGACCTTCAGAACCGGCTGAAATATGGAGCCGGGAACATTGGCGGCCGTGGTGTGATGAGAGATCGAGTTCGTTTTGCGGAGCCGTGGGGCAAGACTTCGCACCTGCCGCAGATCTCTCCAGCACTGTTTGAACACTATGCCCAATGTCGCGCAACGAGGGGGGAGTTGTGGCACATTCCCTCCCGCGCCTTGCTTTCGTGCGACCTGTCGCCGATCCTGCGGGGACAAACTGTTTCCGGCGAGATCCTGCCCGAGTCCGAACGCGCCGGCTACAAGCTTCAACTAACCAACGGTACCCCGCACTGCAAAGTCACGGACACGGAACTGAAACTGGGTCCGGCGGCGAATGGACAATCTACGGAATTCACAGTTGCGGGCCTTCCCGGCCGTCCCTTCAACCGCATTTGCGGATCGGTATTCTCAGTGCACCCGCTTGCAGAGGGGACTCTGGCGCGTATCCGGATTGAGGGGCCTGGCGGCTTATGCCTGGCAGAGAAAGAGCTCCGGTTGTCTCACTTGGATATGAGAAACATCGAACTCGCATTCGAGCCACAAAGCGACACACTTACCCTGCGCTTGAGCCTATCTGTTCCCAACGGCGCGCAAGCGACTGAACGGGACAGTCTCTGTTTTCGAGGCATGAGACTGGAACAGTCAGCCGGATGATTGCTCCAGCAACTGGATAATAGCCTGCCGCCGCCCGTTTGCCTGCGAGAAGACGCTGTCTATTGGTGGACCTGGATTTCGCGGCACACGGGAATGAGCATGGCCGCCGCATCCTCGTGCATCTCAGGGGACGGGTAGTATGTGTTGATCGTGACTACATTTTCGGGTGGGCTCGGCGGCAGAGGAACATCTTCAAACGTGACCGGATAAAAGCCGCGGTCAATAATAGACTGCGGAATCCCACGTTTCGAAATGCACTCCGTGTAGGCATCAGCTTGCCCGCGCAACGCGTCCACCATGGGCCTATTTACAAATTGGGGAAACTTCCCGAACAAGTCGAGCAAAGATCCCCCTAGTCGTTCCTGATACTCCGGTGTACGGTTTGAGAACCAGAGCAGGATCTTCGGCGGTTTGATCGCATTCAGCAACCGGGTCATTGACTGGATGTAATTGGTTCGGGTTTCCTCCACGATTCTCTGGGTAAGTTCCTTGTCTTTTTCCATGAGCCATGTGTAGAATTCCGGGGCGGTGCAGGGTTGTCCCGTCTCAAGGTTGATTCCCCTCATGCCATCATCGAGAACCTGAAACATGGAGTTAGACTGGCTACGTCCGGAGAGAACCTGAACAACCACCAACGCAGCGCGATTGACGTGCTGAAGGAGAATTGGATTCTCCCCTACAAATGTCGAGGATGACCCTCCCCGTCCGAGGTTCAGGGCTTCTATCCCCAATGCGCTGGAGACAAGACGCGGATAGGGCGTATCGACGAAGCGTCCGAAGGTCTGGGCTGCTCCCACACATGCTATGTACCGGTCACCTTTGACCGCAGGTCCGCGAAAGGGACTCTTGACGCCGGGAAGTCGATACAGCCTATAATCTATGAAGTGAGCATCCGCAATTTGATACGGAATTCCCATAAGACCTCCGTAGTCGCTTTGTACCGCAATTAGCCAGTCGATGTTCTCATACCTATCGATTACTCAGCAACATAGTTTGTTTGCGTCCAACTAGCACAGTCACAGAGGAAATCTTGTGCAGATAGCTGCGGCGATTGAACAGTCTTCAGAACTGCGGAAGCCAAGTTGCGGCTATTTGATTTGCGGCATGGAGCGCACGGGAAGCACTCTTCTCGTCCAGATGCTCACTGCTACACAGGTCGCCGGCAACCCAATCGAGTATTTCAACCCGGACATGCAGCATAGGCCTCGCGTTCGCAAAATTCTTGGCGATTCCAATATGATTGACGGCTTGCCGAAGATCCTGAGTGCTGGGACTACGCCGAACGGGGTCTTTGGCGCAAAGATTCATTGGAACCACCTTCGCTTCATGGCCATGTCTCTGTTGAACACATGGGACGAAGGGAAGCGGACCGGGCTTGTGGACTTGCTACGTTCGCAACTGCCCAAGCTGCTAACCCGCGCGGAGGCAGTGGAACTTCTCAACTCCAGAATTCCCGACACGAGTCTGCACAAGATGTCATTTGAGTTCCTTCGTTCGTACGTCCCGGATTTGCGCATCCTCTGGCTCCAGCGGCGAAACGAAGTTGCTCGTGCCATATCTCACTATCGCGCGCTCAAGACCGGCATCTGGTACCGGCATATCGGAAACTCCAACAGCAACGAGCCCATGCCGGCCATCGAATTCGACCTGGGCGAGATCCATACCAGAATTATCCTGGCAGCGTTCCAGGATCTTCATTGGGAGAGGTTCTTTCACGAGGTTGGTATCTCTCCTCATCGTCTCTTTTACGAAGAAATGGTTGAAGACCTGCCTGGAAGTCTAAGAGGGGTTCTTGATTTCCTCGAGATCGACGGAGCAGGAGCGTCGAGCCCCACAATCATCTCTGAAAAGCAGTCCGACGAGACTTCCCTCGAGTGGGAGGAGCGCTATCGCACCGCGGCCCAGGCGGCGGGCGTTCTTTAGGCCAATATCTCTTGGGGTTATTGCAACCGGCCCTTGCAGCAGATTTGATGTTGTTACAGGACATTCCTGGGAACGGTGTATGCGAGCTAGCTGATCGAAAGGGTTGGAATTCGATGCAAGACCCGCCGAAGGATCGCAAACAACAACTGCAGAACGCAGTTGCGGTGTTGCTTGCCAAAGTTCCATTGCCCCCAGACCTGAGGGAGCCGGATTCGCAATGGGTCCCGAGCGACGGCAGGAAGACCGACCCACGCAGCCTGTATGGGTCTTCAGAAGCCGATCGAGGAGAAGGGAAATGACTCAAGCCGTGAACGTCTTGGGGCTTTCCTACAATTTCCACGATTCCGCTGCCTGCCTGGTGCGTGATGGAGTCCCGATCGCCGCGGCTGAGGAAGAACGCTTCAGCCGGAGGAAACACGATTCCGGATTCCCCACCTTGGCGATCGAATACTGCTTGCGCGAGGCCGGCGTAGTTGCCGCAGTTCTGAATGCCATTGCTTTTTATGAGAAGCCTGCGCGCAAATTGGAGCGCGCGCTCGAGACCGCCAAGCAGTATGAAACTGCGTCGACTGCGAAGATTGCTGCCCAGTTTCCCACGCTGATCATGGATGGAATCAACGTCGAATCGGAAATCCGGCAGCGGTTGAACTTCGCAGGTCCGATTTACTTCAGCGAACATCACCTCTCGCACGCCGCATCCGCCTTCTATTCCTCGCCTTTTGAAGACGCTGCTGTTCTGACTGTTGACGGTGTAGGCGAATGGGCAACATGCGCGCAGTTTGTCGGCAAGGGGGCCGCGATTGAAAAGCAGCGCGAGATCTATTATCCCCACTCGCTGGGCCTGCTCTACAGTGCACTGACGGCGTTCCTCGGTTTCAAAGTGAATGATGACGAATACAAGGTGATGGGACTGGCATCGTACGGCAAGCCGAGCTTCCGTAGCGAGATTGAAAAATTGATTCAGTTGCATGCCGACGGAAGCTTCACACTGGCGCTCGAGTACTTCGCATACATGTATGATTCCGAAACTATGAACAGTGCCGCGATGGAACGGTTGCTGGGAAAGCCGCGCAGTAAGGATGAGCCCATCGAGGAGCGCCACCGTGACATTGCAGCGTCTCTCCAGGCCGTCACAGAGGATGCAATGGTTGCGCTGGCAAGATCGGCCCGCGCCAAGGAGCCGCACAGAAACCTATGCATGGCTGGTGGCGTGGCCTTGAACTGCGTCGCAAATTCCAAAGTCGTAGGGCGATCCGGATTTGAAAATGTCTTTGTTCAACCTGCGGCAGGCGATGGCGGAGCGGCCCTTGGCGCGGCGCTTTGGGCTTCCCATGAGGTCCTTGGGCTGCCCCGCAAAACCGCAACACACAACACGCTTCTTGGCCCTGCGTTCGATGAGAACGAAATCCTCGCGCAACTGCAAGCATTCGATGTTCGGTATGAGCGATTCGAGCAGGATTCGCTCTGTGATCGAGTCGCAGCGCTTATCAATAAAAACCTGATCGTCGGCTGGTTCCAGGGACGCATGGAGTTTGGGCCGCGTGCGCTTGGGAGCCGCAGTATCCTGGCCAATCCCTGCTCGCCCGATATGAAGGATATTCTCAACGCGCGCGTGAAATTTCGCGAGGAGTTCCGTCCATTCGCTCCGGCAGTCGTCGAAGAGGAAGCTGCCACTTACTTTGAAATGAAAGGCGCCAGCCCCTTCATGTTGCTCGCGCCGCGCGTACGTCCAGAGCGGGCCGCGCAAATCCCTTCCGTGACTCATGTCGATGGGACCGCTCGCGTGCAAACCGTCTCCGCCGCGCAGCAGCCCCTTTTTCATCAGCTCATCCGGAGCTTTGGAAAGCTCTCCGGTATTCCCATGCTCATCAACACATCCTTCAACATTCGCGGCGAACCAATTGTTTGCACACCCGAAAACGCCATCCGATGCTTCCTCGGAACAGACATAGATTTCCTCGCGATTGGCCCATTCATCGTCAACAAGGTGTGGATATGAATCTTCCCTCGCCGTGGCATCAGAGCCTGAAGGCGGCCGCTGACGCATTGGAACGTACTCCAGATGCGCCCGATTGGCTGCGCCTCGCCGTTTTCGACGCTATTGAAGTTGCTCCGGATCTTGCGCCGACTGTCCAGCCTGTCACGACGCCACCAGATTTCTTTTATCCTCACTGAGGGAAGATATGTATCTTCAACCCCGAAAGGGCACCTGGCCACCGGACACGCGAATTGAAGGTCTCCTCCGCTATGCCTTTATCGGGGATTCCATGACCTACGGCACAGGCGTGAGGCCCGATCAGACGCTGCCTGCGCATGCCGAGCGACAGATGAACGAGCTGCTTGCCGGCTGGCCCGTCGAAGCAGTCAACCTAGGCGTCCCTGGATACAACCTCTGGAATAGCTGGCTCAAATTCAAAAACTCCCCACAGGTTTACGATGGGGTCGTGCTCAGTCTCTGCCACAACGACGCCGAGTTTTTCGGAGTCACGTTGAGAGTCCCCTACCCCATGTCAGCATCGGAGACATGGGAGAGTTCGCACCCCGCGGGTCGCGCTGCCGACCGCTGCTTCGGCGAGATAGCAGAGTTTTCGGCAAGATGGTCGTTGCCCGTGGCCATCGTCTTTTACATCACTCATGCCAACGTCGTATTCCGTCGCATGAGCGAAATTGTTGCGGGCGTTTGCGCCAAACATGACCTCTATTATCTCGATACCTGGATCTATTTGCGAGAGTTGAAGTTGGCCCCTCTTGAACTCAGCGCGAGCGCGTGGGACGCTCACCCTTCGGCCAAGGCGCATCAGATCGTGGGCCGCAACCTGGTGCTGGCACTCCATCGCAAAGGGTGGTTTGATATGCACGCCGACCACACAATCGAAGCCGCACCGGACAGGATAATCAAAGCTGCAAAAGCAATGGTGGAAGTTGACCACTATTCGCAGGAGGTTGCGTGCAATTGGGCATTTGGAGTACTCGAAGCGAAATCACGTCTCGCTGCCCGGCTAGAGGCAATTGACGGACCACTGGAATTCAGCAGCGCGGTGGGACAGGTTGCAAGCCAGCTATCTTCGGTCATCAATTACTGGCACATTTCCCATCGTTTGCACGCATTGGTGCAGCACATGGCCACTCACGATGCACGGGTTGCCGACCACCTCTTGAACGGTATCTTTTTCGAGAGACAGACCGTAAATGAGATTTGCTTCGCGCTCGAAATGGACGATTGGGAGGAGATATGCGCCAAGTGCATCGACTTGTCGTTACTCCGTCATACCCATAAGCGCGCCCGGCTTATCGACGCTATGGACATTCTCGACTCCTGCGAAGTAGATTTGCAAAAGGCCCAGACTGCATTGGCTGGGCTTCGCGCCGCCGTTCCGGAACTTCCATCGGGATGGCACGGAGAGAATTCACAACCTGCCGTCGACCTGGAAATCATCGAGTCCCTTCTCCGCCGACTGGGGCCCGAGCTTGTGCTCTTGAGAGCATCCTTCCTGCGCGCGCAAGCGGCTCACAGAAACCTATCCGAGACCTTGTCCCCGGAAAGGGAAGAGCAGTTGTTAGACCTGCTTGGACAGCCGCTCAGGGGAATATCCGCTCGGTTTTCAGTCCTCAGTCAATGGTCTGCCAAATTCGATAAAATACGCGATCGGCACGGGCCGGGTTTCACCACGGTGCAGGTCACATTGCGCGCAGAGGCGAGGGAAGATCCAAGGCCCCCCCTGTTATTGGGACGCATGGAATATGGCCTGCCATGGCGCCTGCCTTTCACCAACGGGGGCTCAATAAGCCGGAACGGCGATCCCTCAACCGTCAAGCTCACATTTCCAACTCTCTATTCGGGACGCATCCGCCTAAGTCTCGGCAATCCAAGACAAGGCGCGAGGGATTTCAATTTGATCAAGGTCGAAGTCTACAATTGTGACGATCGACGCAGCTCGATCGATCCGGCTTTGTTTCGGTGTCTCCCTAACTGGATCTATGAATCGCCAGACATTTATCTCTTCTGAGGTTGCCAGGAGCGACCGTAGGCCCGCAGCTCCTGTATGAATCGCATTCTCCGCGGAGTCATTTCGATCGCAGACTCTCACCAAGACCATTCCCTCGACGGAACAGCTCCGGCGGCGGTTTGAGACGTTCGAAGGGCCGTGCGAATCGCTCAAAATGAGGATTGTAATACGGGTCCGCCATTGCATCTCCGCGCCACCGGGAGAGAAAAAAGCCCGCCTCCTTGCGATTGCGTGCGCGTTGACTCTCTGACCAGTCGCGCCCACGAGATCGCGATTCGTGATGATAGAGCGTGGCAAATGGATTGTAGACGACGCGATACCCAGCCTTCCGCACCCGCATGCAATAGTCGACATCGTTGAAAGCGATTTTCAGATTCAAATCGTCGAAACCGCCATCGAGTTCCTCGAATAACGCACGTCGCGTCGCCAGGCATGCGCCGGTAACGGCCGCCGCACTTCGCAGCAAGTGGCTGCGGCCAAAGTATCCGCCAGATTCCGGAGTCTCGCCAACGCACTCATGCCCGGCCACGCCTTCCACGCCCAGCACCACACCGCTATGCTGAATTGTGCCGTCAGGGTATAGCAACCGCGCTCCTACCGCGCCCACGTCCTCGCGAAGCGCATTCGCGACAAGCTCGGTGCACCAATCCTGCGAAAGCACGACGGTGTCATTGTTGAGAAAGATCAGTACCTCGCCGCTGGCCTCATGTGCCGCGGCATTATTGATCGCCGACCAATTGAATGGACCGCGGAATGGGACCAGTCGTATCTGCGGGAAATCGGAGAGGCTCGCGAAAAACTCCTTCGTCTCCGGTTCAACGCTGTCGTTATCCGCAATGAGTATTTCGCACGGGCCCGGATAGTGGTCCAGTGATTTCAGAACGCTCAGCAGGCAGGGACGAAGCAAATCCACCTTGTCGCGGGTAGCGATGATGATGGATATTTTCGGCGCCTGCTCAGGAAGGCACCAGCGAACGCGCGCGGCATATTCGCGTCCCCTACCCACAGGGTCGCTGTGATTCTCAACCTTCGCATGAAGTTTGAGCCGCTCAATCTGCTCGCCAATGGCAGCGACAATGTTCTTCTGGATCGCGAGCCCGGCTCCTGGAGCGCTTGAGACCGAGCCCGGAGTGACACGCCAGTGATAGAGAATGCGCGGCAGGTGCAGAATTTCATTCGCCGGGAGATGAGCAACCGTGCGCAGCAGAAGATCGTGATCCTGCGCGCCTTCAAACCCCGGCCGCAATCCACCGAGCGCGGCAATTACATCGCGGCGGATGACAACAAGATGACATATGTAGTTGATGGCCAGCAAAAGATCCGGGTCAAAGTCCGGCTTAAAGAAAGGAGTATGGTGAATCGGGCGTCCTGTCTCCGATTCTTCCATGCGGTCTTCATCCGAATAGATCAGCCCGTATCGCCGTTGCTCGAGCGCCGCTGCGACATGGAATAACGCGTCCAGGGCAAGCTCGTCGTCGTGATCGAGGAAGGCGATGTATTCGCCCTTTGCCTCCTGAATCCCGCGATTGGTATTTGCTGCAATACCGCCGCGCGCGGTCGAGTCGACCCATCGAATGCGCGGCTCGGCGGCATAGCCGCGGCGCATTAGCCTTAGTTCGTCACTGATCGAGGCATCATCGGTTACCACCAGTTCCCAGTTGTCATAGGTCTGCGAGCACACGCTGTTCAATGCCTTCGACAGCAAGCGCGTGTCGCTGTTCCATGTAGGCAAAACGACGGAAATCAGCGGCCGATATGCAAGCTCCGCACTTCGTTTTCGTTGTTCCGCAAGCGCGTCCGGCGAGAGACGGTAGAACCGCTCCCAATACTCTTCGTAAGCCTCAATGGGTACGCTGGCGAGACGGCCAATCTCCGGAAGCTGAGCTTCCACGCGCTCCAGTACTGCACGCAACTGCGCAATGTCATTGCGCGTGGCTCGGATCGTATCCCAATGTCGGGCCGCGTCTGAGTAGACCATCGAACTGCTGCCGATTTGAGCACGCGAAATCGAATCGAGAGCAACGAGTGTGCGTCCTCCGGAAAAATTTGCGCGATGAACCGCCGGAATTCTGAAAGTAAATCCAAGCCTGCCGTCTCCGCCAACCGCTTCCAGGACATCTGCGCGCGGCTCGTTACAGGAGATGGAGCCGAGAAAATGACTGTCCGCGTAAAACTCGAGATTCACGGGGATCGACTTGTCGCAGAGATCTACGGCCCAGCCTCGAATCTCGAAACCAGACGCCGCATCCACCGCGCCGATCACGCAGCGCTTCACTTTTGTCCATGGCTCGGTTGCGAGTCGGTCGCGCAACACGCCGTCAACTTCGGCCGCAACGAGGTGCGGAGCAATCCCTGTCAGCGTGGCATCGGAGAGCAGCAGTTCCAGCAACTGCGTCCAGGTGCGCGCCGCTCCGCAACTGCGACGGGTAGCCGCAGTGATGGGCAAGTTTCTTTGCGCCCAATCCAGAAGAGGCAGCGGCGGAGTGTCTGACACGCTGTGCTGCGGCATGCGCTCCCGGAGCAGGACTGCCCGCAAAACTTCATTCCTGAATTCTTCCGATTGAAGCACCTCGCGAAGTAGCTCTCGAACGGCGCCGAAGGCACGGCTGTTCACGAGCGACGGCTCGGGTGTGCGGCCCAGGAAAAGCTGGAAGCAACTGGCGATGTCCAGAGGGCTGAGTGGGTCGCTCGCTTCTTCCGGGGCCGCCTCTTTGCCGCCTGGCATCGCTCCATCCGAATCCGTGATTGTCTGTATATCTTCCATGGACCGCATCCTTGCTATGCCAGACTTCGTACCGTGTCTACAATCCTTGAGACCGCCTCGTCGCTCAACTCCGGATACATGGGCATGCTCAGAATCCCGGCGGCAGCCGTTTCGGTATTCTCCAGTCCCGCCGGGTCCATACCGCATCGCCCCGCATAGGCGGGCTGTTTGTGCACGGGTACAGGATAGTGAATGTTCGTTCCAATACCTGCCTGCTTCAGGCGCGCTTGAAAGTTGTCCCGCTCCGGGTGTTGAACTACATATTGGTGGTATACATGCAGGCAGCCGGGTTTCGCCACCGGTAAAACGAGCCGTGAATCGGCGAAGCCACCGTTGTATGCGTGAGCGATTGCGGCGCGCCGCAAGTTTCCTTCCTCAAGATAGTTCAACCGGATGCGCAGGATGGCCGCTTGCAGCTCATCGAGGCGGCTGTTCATCCCCGTCACATCGCTGATATAGCGCTTCTCCCAACCGTATTCGCGAAGCATACGCACCTTCCGGATCAGTTCGCTGTCCGATGCGGCAACCAGCCCTCCGTCCCCCAGCGCACCCAGGTTTTTCGTGGGATAAAAGCTAAATGTCGCCGCGTCTCCCATGCTTCCCACGTTGCGGTGGCCCAGTTTCGCGCCATGCGCCTGTGCGCAGTCTTCAATCAGCGAGGCGTTGAATTCTCGCGCGATCGGCACCAGCGCGTCCATGTCCGCCGCATGTCCGTAGAGATGTACGACGATCACCGCCTTGATGGGACCATATGCTTCCAGCGTTCGCAACAGGGAATCGGGGGCCATCGTGTACGTATCGGGCGAAGTATCGACAAAAACCGGCGTTGCACCCGCCAATTCGATTCCCGCTGCTGTCGCGACGGCGGTATGCGAAACCGTTGCCACGCGATCTCCGGCGCCCACTCCCAGGCCCCGCAGCGCGAGCGTAATGGCATCCGTGCCATTGCCCACACCCACTGCGCCGCCCAACTCAAACCTGCTCGCAAACTCCCGCTCGAAGGCGTCCACTTCCTTGCCCAGAATGTACCATCCGCTGTCCACAACGCGACCCAATGCGCTCATAATTTCTGCGCGGTGTTCTTGAAAGAATGCACCAGGCGAGTTCTGCAGGATGTTCGGCAGGAGTTGCACGCGATCAGACATAGTGGCCCATATGCTCCCGGTAATACGCAACCGTGGTGGCGAGCGCGTCGCGAAGGCTCACTTTCGGCTCCCAGCCGGTCGTCTTCCGAAACAGCGCGTCATCCGTAAAATAGTCGCCCAGGTCAATGCGCAGCCGCTCAGCGGGAAACTGCTTGATCTCGAATTGCCCCGTCCCTGCTACCTCGACGAGCAACTTGCCAAGGTCCGCCAATGTTACGGTGGCGCTTCCACCGAGATTAAAGATGCGATGCTCGGGGATGGGGCATGCAGCCGCTGCGAGAAATGCGTCCACAGCATCCGCGATAAACGTGAGGTCGCGTTTTTGCTGGCCGCCCCATACTTCAAAGACTCCGTTTTCTACAACCCGCCGCATCCATATTCCCAGGAAGTTCTGCCGGGCATCCTTGATGCGCATGCGCGGGCCGAACGTGTTGGTCAGCCGCAGAGAAATAGTGTTGAGGTCGTACACGCGATTAAAAAGCGAGTGGTAGCCCTCTCCCGCAGCCTTGTTGATTCCATTCACATCGATCGGATGCACCGGATGATGCTCGTCCACGGGACAATAATCTGGGCGCCCGTAGATTTGGCGGGTCGATGAAAAAACAATGCGGGCATTTGGGATTGATCGACGGCACGCTTCCAGCAGCACCAGGTGCGCATGCACGTTGGAAGCAAGGTCGGCCATCGGGTCGGTCATCGAGTCAATGTGCGAGGACTTTCCGGCCAGGTTGAAAACAACATCGTGTCCTGGCACCAGTGAAGCCACCGCTTCGGCGTCGCGAAGATCGACTGTACGGATATCCAGTTTGTGTTCGATATCTTTCAAGTTGGCCAGGTTGGCGCCGGTGTTCGGCGTCATCGAGTCAACCACCAGCACTTCGCTTCCGAGTTCCACCAGACGGCGTGCCAGGTTTGAGCCGATGAATCCCAGGCCTCCGGTTACCAGGACCTTGGCCCCATCGAAAAACGAGCGGTTCGAATCGATAGTCAACGTTGATTCACCTGCATGGCCAGTCCTGGGGACGCCGGTTGTTCCTGCGGAAGTGTCCCCGCGACCAGTTCATTCAGTAAACGATCCCATCGTTGGAGGGTCACGGTATGTACATCGAAATCTCTGAGCACAGTCGCTCGTGCATTTTCACGGATTGCCTGCATCCGATCCGGATGGTTCAGCACCATGCGCACTCGGTCTGCAATCTGATCCACAGCGAAAAAATCGACTGTCAGGCCGTTTTCGCCATCCCGAAGCACCTCCAATACCGGAGGCGTTGCGGAACCTACAACGACGCACCCGGCAGCCATCGCTTCAAGAAACGACCACGATAGAACAAACGGATAAGTCAAGTGAACATGAACCGTCGATACCTGCAGCACATTGGCAAAGGTTTCATACGGTACCTGTCCCAGGAAATGCACGCGGCTCAGATCTAACTTATCGCCAACCTCTGCCAACAGCATCTCCCGGTAAGTGGCTCCATAGGGCGGCGGATCGCTATAACTCAAGCCGTCTCCGCCCACAATGAGCACATGTGCCGAAGGATGGCGGCTAAGAATCTCAGGCAGCGTCCGCATGAAGATGTGGAACCCGCGGTACGGTTCCAGATTGCGCGCAACATAAGTAATGACCTGGTCGGAGCGAGTAAGTCGAAGGCCTTCCCGTCCCAGCATGATCCAGGCATCGTCATCGGGCTTGATCCGCTCGGCGTCGATGCCCTCATGCATCGATGTGATGCGGGTCTGCATTGAAAGGGGGAAAAGGCCCCGCTGCCAATTCGTCGGCGAATGCCCCCAATCGCTCTCGGCAAAGCTCAGGCGAGTTACAGCGTTCCGCACCTGCAATCGCGCCATGTCACCGGCCGATGAAGGAGCGAACTCCGGATCGAATCCCACGTCTGCCCCAGACGGATGATAGAAGAATTCAAAGTAGGAAAGGAGCGGGGTGTTCGGAAAAGCTTGCTTCACAAACAGCGTCTCGCCCCACCCGCTGTGTCCCACCACGAGGTCGGGAACGATGTTGTTTTCCAGCATACTCATGCAGGTATCGAGCACAGCTGCGCCAGTGCGCACCGCGGCATCGAAGGTCGCAGTGTACGGGTGGCATGTCGACACTGCTGGCCGCACCGGGGAATATACGAGTTTGTGAACACCCGTCATCTCGCTGCGGTTCTCCTGGGTGATGAAATACACCTGGTTCTCCGGATTCGCGGCCAGATGTCGAACGATATGCAGGTATTGTGCCGGAAAATTCTGATGAATAAAAAGAACAATCATAGCTAAAGCCCAAGTTCCGACATCTTGAGGTTCCGCTCTTCCGGACTGTTGCATGGTTTTTGTAAAGCCAGGCCTGCAAGTTCCAGCCTTTCTGGTTTTCGCCGAAGGACAATCTCGCTGAATGCCGCATTCTTCAAGTGTTCCAACAGCACCGTGGGCGTAAAGCCGCAGTGGTGAGCCATTCCCATCATTCCATGAGAGAGCGCAGGGCCAAAGCCCCAAATCATGTCTTGCGCGGTTATCGGCCCCGCCGCCGATTCGTAGATGGTCTCATGCAGCCGGTCATTTCCAACCCACTGGGCAATCTCCTGCAGATCCGGAACCACGATGCAGACAAAGCCATCCTTCCGCAAAACGCGCCGGAATTCCGCCAGAGCCAGCGGGACCTGGTGCGCATACAGATGCTCCATGCAATGCGCACACCATATCGCATCGATCGAGGCGTCTTCAATCGCCGAGAGATCGACGACGCTGGCCACAATATCCGGCTCCATTGCCGGGTTCAGATCCACGCGCACCTGGTCCCAACCGCGGAAGAGTGGAGGTAGGCGTGAGTCTCCCTTTGTACCGCATCCGGCGTTCAGAAATACGCGCCGCTTGGGTCGTGCACTTTTCCTTGAAGTCATGAATATCTATCACCTGAATAGCTAGGATAATTAGGCCATGACGGCGCTTTGGGCATCTCCACTCGGAATATCGCTCGCGGCAGGATTGCGCTCCGCGGCGTAGACTTCGATTCCCCACAATGGATCGAGGGGCTGATCGGAACTGCACAGATCTCCATTCTTGAACGGCCCGATGACTTTGCCGGAAACGAATTGACCGGTGTAAATGCAATCGAACTGTTCCGCAGCCGGCGCCTTGAAGCGAATCGCACAGCCCATAATCGGCGTGGCCCGGCCACGGCTGCCGCAGAATACCTGGTTACTAAGCCATGGTGTCTGCAGGCCGTCCGCCGTTACACCACAATACTCAATCAGGTCGGGAGTAATTGCGCCGGCCGATCCAATTGCGAACGCCTCAATCCACAAGCGCTCACCAATGCAGCCTGCCCAGCCGTCGGCGAAGGGAACGTCCCCAAGCTTCTGAATATGCGCGATGATCCGTGCTGGGAACAGGCCTGGAGTCTCACTGGATGAGGCGCTTCCCGGCTCGGCTCCCTCCGCTGCCATGTCCGCATTGAGCCGCTGGATATTGATGTCCAAAACCGGAAGGTCCCTTGCGCTCAATGAAGTCAGCGCCAGCGATGCGCTGCCGCCGGATATCCTGGCAAGAATCATGTCGCGCTTGCGGCTCAGCCAGCGATCCGTGGTGGTGACGCGCGAAACAAACTCCACCGTGGCTTCCGATGCTATTGGGGCCACTCCGACCTGCACGGCCGGCAGAAGCAGTTCCCCCGCCTGGGCGGTCGACGGCGCGCCTTGATTCACTGTAAAAACATAGGTACCGGCGGGAAGAGGCAGAAATTGTATTGAAGTTTCAAGCCATTCGGCGGTTGGGGTTTGAGTGCTGGTTGAAGCATCGTCCATAACTGGCTCCTCTTGGTTCACGAGTCGAGCTTCTCTCCGTGCCGCTCTCAGGAGAGCCTCATTGATTTCGCTGGCCGGCGTATAGAGCGGCAGAAGCTCGGCGCCGCTATAGCCGCGCAAACGCTCCGCAATCGCACCCAGATCGAATGCGACAATTGCGAACCCCTGGGCAAGCGCGTGGCTCAGCGCGTAGCACCAGGTCTCGGGCACAACGGATGGAAAGAATGCGATCTGGCATTGCTCCCGCGCAAGCAATGCGTCCACTTCCTCGTCCGCGTAGGGTCCGGTCACGAATACACGTCCAGTCGCCAGCAATTCTTCATCGCTGCTCGAATAGCCGATCAGCACAAATTCCAGATCGAGATCTCTTGCCGCTGCGTCCTGCGCGCACTTCAGCAGTACGTCATAACCCTTGGGAATGCTGATGGCGCCGATCAAAGCTACGCGGACTTTGCCGGAAACTCTCGATTTTACTTTCGGTACGGGCACAACCGGCGTCTCCCAGGCCATCACCTTGACGGCAACGCCCGGGAAGTAAACGGAGAGCCGGGTGCGGACATCCAATGTAGGCGCAACGATCTCTTTTGCGTCGCGAAACAGAAGCGCACTGCGATCGCGCAGCGCCTGCACACTCAACGGATCATCGAGTAAGCTGCCGTGCGTTTGAATGCATTTCTCGCATTCCTTAATCGCGGGTTCGCCGCAGTAGGCGCCGTTTCCGTTTACAAGAAAGACTCGTGGACAAACCCATGAGTAGTCGTGCACATAAATAGTGAAGGGGCATTCCAACCCTCGGACCATCTCAAGAACTGGAGAAGGTAGCCCCATGAAGTGATGCAACTCAAAAGCTTCCAGCCCTATACGGTTCAGAAAGCCGCGCAATGTATCGAGCTCTTCTGGAATACGAAATTCCAGGTTCTCCAACGCCTCGCCGGCAACGCTCAGCCGCACGGTGGAGACGGCCTTATCGTTCTCCGAAGGTTGCAGCATGAGCACAGTGTGCGCCTCGGCCTCGAGTGCTGCCCGGCGCGCACCCGCATGGCGCTTCACTCCTCCCAGCAGGTTCCCGGTGACGATCAACACGGGCGAGGCCGCCATCGCAATCAGCCGTTGCATGTCGATGGCCCGCCGCGCATCCAGCAAAGGGTCAGCCGCGACAAAGCGCGCGATTAAATCGTCGTAGCCGGGGTGCAGCATATTCAGAATGCGGCCGTTACGCTCCATCAGCGCGGACTTTTTGCGCCCGAATGAAAGGCCACCCCGATGCTGGACAAATACGTCGGTCGCGGCCACATGACGCCATCCCAGGGCCGAAGCTCTCAAACAGAAATCATTTTCCTCGCCGTAGCCTTTCGTAAAAGATGCTTCGTCAAAAAGGTTCGTCTCACGCAGGCAGGCGCGCTTGATGAAGAGGCAAAAGCCCACCCCGACGGGGAGGTCCGCAAGCTTTCCCTTATTCACTGTTGCGGCAATACGATCGATTTCCGCTGCGGCCGAGCGAGTCATCGAAGGGCTCTGCGTGTAGCTCACAATCGAAGCGCAATCTCCCAATGGTGTAGCCGTCCCGATGTCCTCTGCTGCGTAGGCAGCATGCTTCAATCGATTAAGCCAGTCCCGAAAAACTTCGGTGTCGGAGTTGAGGAGCACAATATCTCGCTGCGGATGAAGCTCCATGCCCTTGTTAGCAGAGCCGGGAAAGCCGAGATTCTCTGTATTTAAGATCAGAGTAATGCGGCCGGTCTGCGCCAGCGGGGTAAGCGCATCGTGCAGCTCGGAATCGGGGCTTGCGTCATTGACCACCACCAGTTCCACATCCGTCGCGCTGGTGGTTGCCAGTACGCTCTCAATGCAGTCCATGGTCTCCCGTATGCCCGCATAAATGGGAATTACAACATCGATCTTCTCGGTTGAGACAGGTGCATTACTCCTCACAGAAGGTGTGGTTCCAGCGTTTACCGCGAAATTGATCGGCCGCCAGGGACGAAGCTGAACCGGGCTTCCCAACAGGGGTAGATGCCGGCCATCAGGCAATACAGCGCAGACTTCAAACAGGGAATCGTCGCCAACGCAGCACTCCAGCGGCACAGAGAATTCCGTTTCGCTCGAAGCGCCAGTCGATGGAACCACGGTGTGCCGCAGCCGTTCGTGGCCGCTCTGGCGAATTACAACATCGAACGTCAGCGCCGGGGCCCACTCCATTCCTACCTTTCCCCGAAGCGATTCCTCTTCGTTGACAACCCAACCGGAAACGCCGAATTCGGGCGGCCAGAAAACACTGGAAGTTCGCTGTGACAAACCGTTAAGATGCACTGAAACAAAACCCGATGACCCGAAAGGGATAGTCACACGAAAGGATTGAAATCCATCCTGACTGGAAGGGAAGAATTCTGCCTGCAGGTCCTTGTCCGGCATCGAAAATGTGGGTCGAAAGCCTGACGAGATCAGGCCGACCAAGCGCAGTTTCGAATCAATGCCGACCCAAAGGTGGGGTTTCGCGGCTCCGCCATTGGAGCAGAGTGTGAAGGCTAACTGCTCCGCGCCATCCAACGTATCGACGGCGAATCGCGAGAGAGCCCATTCTCCTATCGGCGCAGCTTCGTCAAACAATCCTTGTTGGCACAGGGCCAGGCCGCGCGCCACCATGAGCGCAGGTTCTGTTCTGCCGCTCAGTCGCAGGGCAGCCTCCGCGCCTTTGCCAATCCGGGTCAACAATTTTGCGTGAATGAGAAGGCAGGTTGCATCTTCCGGCGCGATTCTGCAGGCGCAGTCGGAAAGCCGGAAGGCATCAAGCAGGCGACCTTGTTCCAATGCCTGGGAAATCTCTGCGATCAGAATTCCCAGGCGACCTACCCCTGACTTGTGGCGGAAAAGCTCGAGTCGCTCGATCTTGCTTGACATTCCGAACAAGTCCAGGTGGTTGAATGGAATAGAGCATGGCTCTATCACGTGATGCGATTAGTGAGGAAGCTTGCTCACATCGTGGTGCGTAAGGCCCGAAATCGTGACCTTCGTCTTGTCCGACAGCGCAATCGTGTGCGAGGTTGTCGTGGTCCCCTCCTGATGGGCACCCTTGATATCCTCGGCCGTTGTGCCTTTGACGCTGATTGTGTCGCTGCTCAGGCTGAAGTTCGGGACGCTGTGGCCTAGATGCCCTTCCGGCTTCATGTGCCCGGGATTTGCAGCGGAGCCGCTGACAACCGTGTCATTGCCGATGTTCGCGAGCGCATGGGTGGAAACGGCGCGTGCACCACTGAGGAACGTGTCATTCCCCTGGCCATGAACCAGATTCGGGCCACCCAACCCCGAGGATTTTACTCCGCCAAACACAGTAGCACTGGTCGGCTTAAGAGCATTGAGTCTGTCAAGCGCGTTTTGCGCAACCACATGCTGTGCATGGGTCAGAATCGACGCGCCATGCTGTGCACCGCCTGAAACTGTAGCTGATATTGCCATATGCCTAATCTCTCCTGGGGACCCCACTTCGGTCTAAGATTTTTTAGTTCAAATCTGAATATCTGATATACGAGTCTGTAGCCCAGTGATGCACTGCGACAACTTCGCCCAGAGGCTTCTCTCTTCACGACAGGTCCTAAGCCGAGGCCCACGGTGAGAACGAAAGTCAAGGGACAAACCTATGTCTCATAAGGAGGAGAGTCTTTTCAGAATCTCCACTGATTGCATTCTCGATGAATGACTGCAGGGAAGTTGAGGACCAGTGTCCTATATAGAGCACTGGAACTTCCTTAAATATGCTTACGTTTTTATTCCCTGTCAAGAACTAAATTGGCCCATTCCCGAAATGCCGTCGAATCTTCATCTCCGGTTGCCCAGGGAATGTGCGCCTCCGGTGCTGCTTGCAATCCATGCAGTCATTTGCCCGCAAGGATCTTCCCAGGATAGCTTCAGTCTTTGATTCGCATACTCAGACCGTTTGCGGAGGTTATGGAATCTTCATATCAACTGGTCCTGGGACTGATAGTCGGAGTCTATGTGCATGTTCTAAAGTAGGCTCTGCCAGCGGCCGACGAGCGTCTTGGAAACTTGGTCAAAGTCTCCGTTGCCGTTGCGGTAAACCAGCAATACCATTCAATTAAGCACGGAAGCCACCATGTTCTGTGGTAAGTTTCAGTTATCAGTCCTATCCTTGATGTTATTACTTGGTAAACGTGGGGTCGGAGCCAATCTTACTACGTTGTAAATAATGAACTGGTTATTTTCGCGCTGGATTAGAAGCTCGTCGGAGCGGCTAGTTCGTAGTATTGCAGACTCGCTGCCCGAATTGTCTCTACACAAGAAACAACGCCGACTGTTCGGCGGGCACAGGAAAAATGATCGATCTTCACGCGCATACTTCCGAGTCGGACGGCACGTTTTCGCCAGCGGAACTGGTGAATCTTGCCGGGGCGGTCGGCTTGGAGGCACTCGCGGTCACCGACCATGACACGCTATCCGGATTTGATCAGGCCAGGCCCTTTGCCCGGGAAATTGGTCTCGACCTGGTGTGCGGCATTGAAATGTCTACTCGTTACGAAGGCAGGTCGGTGCACCTGCTGGGGTATTTTCTTGAGGGCGACCCCGGCCCGGACTTCCGTCACTGGATACTGGGTCTTCAGCAATCGCGCCGCGCGCGCAATCGCAAGCTTCTAGCGAAGCTTCAAGCAAACGGCGTAACGATCCCCTGGGATGAATTGGAACGCACAGGCGGCCCTCTGCCAGGCCGTCCTCATATTGCCAGGCTCATGGTTGAGCACGGCTTTGTCGATTCGATTCGGGCTGCTTTCGATGAGTTCCTCGACGAGTCGGCGTGTTGCTATGTCGCCAGGGATGAAGCGCCCTTCGCCGATGCTATCGATAGAATCCGCATGGCCGGCGGCATTTCCTCTCTGCCCCATCCAGGGCGAGTCTCCCGCGACTCAGCGGAGATTTGTGAAATTGCAAAGGGAATGAAAGCGATGGGCCTGATGGCCATTGAGGTTTGTCACAGCGATCATTCGCCTGCCGAGGTTTCGTTCTATGCTAACCTCGCAGAACAGCTTGGTCTTGGTATGAGCGGTGGCACCGATTTTCATGGCGCTACCAAGCCTGAAATTGAACTGGGAACTGGACGATCGGGAAATGTGTGCGTTTCCCTTTCAACTCTCGAAAAGCTTCGGCTCCTTCATGAATCGCGGCTACCAAAGAATCCATAAAGATGCATCGTTCGATCTCCGATTTTGCAAAGCAGGGCAGATTCCGTCAAGACTGGGCAGCAAGGGGGACCAGCCTATGATCGCCGGCAATTCCACCTTCGTCGTCAAAGCAATTGTCGCGCTATCCGACGTCGCACTCCGCGCAGGGCAGGAGGTCCATCTGGTTTCGGGGGAATTCCAGGCCCCCGCCAGGCTCCGGACCGCCCCGCACTCGCCTGCGCATTTACGCGCGGTTTCAACCATCGGCATCGATTCAGGGACACATCCACAGCCCATCGCGCTATGCGAACTCGAGTTGCCATCCGGCATCGCGGACGGGGTGATGCGATTCGCCAAAGCCCAGCACATTACCCTTTACCTTGGCCCCGGCCGAGAGCCGATCGTCAATGGGTTGGCTGTCGCGATGTGCGCAGAGCAAGTCGATTCCCCCGGTGTTCCAGAACGGCCAATCCGCGGCGTAACGGTTTGGATGACCGGCCTGAGCGGGGCAGGGAAGACGACCATTGCCCGCGACCTGGAAAGACTGCTTCGTCCTTATTCCAGAGTCGAGGTATTGGATGCGGACATCGTGAGAACCCACATCTGCAAGGGCCTTGGGTTCAGCCGGGAAGACCGCACTGAGAATATTGCCCGCCTGGTTCTAGCGGCCGAAATGCTCGCCGAAACAGGAGCCATCGTGCTGGTCTCCGCCATCGCGCCTTATCGCGACGCCCGTCAGCAGGCCAGAGAAAGGCTCGGGCGATTCATCGAGGTTTACGTGAACGCTCCACTCTCCATCTGCGAAGGCAGAGATGTGAAAGGCCTATACCGGAAAGTCCGCAACGGGGAGATCCACCATTTCACGGGCATTGACGATCCGTATGAAGCGCCCCTCGATCCGGAAGTGGAGTGCCATACCGATCGGGAGTCGATCGGCGAGAGCGTCGCTAAAATTCGTTCGGCAATCGATCAAGAGCGAGAAAGCTATCTTGCCATGATCCCATCGAGGGAAGAAGGAGTGGAGGCCTGTGGCCTCTAAAGCAAGCTTGGTCATCGTCGGTGGCGGGTGCAGCGGGCTCCTTGTGTCAGTCCAGCTGTTACGCAAGCAATTCCGCGGCACCCTCGCAATTGTGGAGCCCCGTCGCAATCTTGGCAGGGGGCTTGCCTACTCCACACCGTTTGACGAGCATCTGCTGAACGTGCCGGCAGGAAAGATGAGCGCGCTCCCTGACGAGCCTTCTCACTTTCTCGATTGGCTGCACATGCGTGGCTTTGCAGAAGCCGCACACGGATACTTCGCGCCCAGAAAACTCTTTGGAGAGTATCTCGAAGAGCTGTTGCAAAGCACGGTTGCTGGTTGTGCGCAGACTGCCGAATTCCGCCAGATTGCGTCTGAAGCCATTGCGATTCGGCTGCAAGATGGAGCTGCGAAAGTAGAGCTCAGCAGCGGCGAGTCAATCGAAGCTGAAAAGGTTGTCCTGACAATTGGAAATCCGGCGTCTAGTTCGGCGCTCGACGTCCAGATTACGGCGCTGGACCAACTGTTCTACCCGTCCCCGTGGCTTGGGGATGCGCTACGCCTCAGCGGATCTGCAGAAAAGGTTCTACTCATCGGTAGTGGTCTCACGGCCGTCGATGCCGCTCTCACGCTTTTCAACCAGCAGGCCGGGTGCCAGGTCTACCTTGTTTCGCGCCGCGGCCTGCTTCCGCAAGTCCACGCGGCCTGCCTTCCTGCTCCCACTTCCTTCACCAGCATGCCGAATGGCTCCATACTGTCCATCGTCAAGGATCTTCGTCGTCAGATTCACGCTAACCGGGCAGCGGGGTTCTGCTGGCGCATCTCCATTGACGCGTTGCGGCCCGTCTCGAATCGAATCTGGAGCAGCCTGCCGCTCAAAGATAGGCGAACATTTCTTCGCCATCTCAGGCCCTACTGGGAGTCGTATCGGCATCGCATGGCGCCCCCCATCGCCAGCGCCATCCAGGGGTTTCGAGATCAAGGACGCCTTACCCTCACCGCCGGCAGGGTACGCAAGCTTGCTCGCGCCGGAGATGCCATCGATGTCCAGGTCGCGCGCAGCAACGGCGCCGATCTGCATCTCACCGTTGATCGCGTCATCAATTGCACGGGGATTCAGGAAAACTACAACCACAGCCCGCGCCCGCTTGTGCGTCAGTTGATTCACGATGGGCTGGCCTGCGCAAACGAGCAGGGTGTTGGTTTCCGAACAGATGCGCGCGGCGCATTAATTGACGCGAATGGCGCCGCCTCGGATGTCCTCTTCACACTGGGGCCGCCAAGACGCGGAGAACTCTTTGAAACCACAGCAGTGCCGGAAATTCGAGTTCAAGCTGAAGCTCTGGCAGGCATTCTGCTTCAAGCGGGAAATGCTTGATCGTTGATTCTTCCCGCAGCCTTCAACTCTTCGCCTTCGACGCAAGATACAGCCGCCCCATGGGTGATCCTTCTCCTTTCAAGAACCGCGGCTTCAGCTTTGCCAGACGGATGGCGTCCATGTACTGCTTGTGTGAAAACAGGGTGAGTTCATGTAGGTCGTGCGGGACGTACTTGATCCGCTTTCCTTTTTCGGAGATCAGCCAGTGAAAGTCTACAATCGCCCGATTGCCCTTCTGTTTCGACCCATCGATCCTGGCTATCTTGATCTGGTCGGATTCGTAGGTAAAAAGGCGAGAGACACCGGGGACAAACTCTCCTGGATTCAACCACGAGCCAAGAATCAGCAATCCGCCGGGCTTCAGGTGCTGCGAAAAAGTCCTCATGGTACGCCGCAATTCAGTGTATGTCCTGAGATTTGCAATCGAATTGAACAGACAGAGCACCACATCGAACTGTAACCGGAGATCGAAGCTCCGCATGTCCGCCGTTTGGAGGATCGTCTTCTTCAGCCGCCCCTTGGCAACACGCAGCATTGCCGCGTTCAGGTCGATTCCACGGCAGGTAAAATGTGGTTCCAATTGCTCCAGATACTTGCCTGTGCCGCATGCAA